>Ga0209702_10001232_pt1 | contig 50083 bp, 48 predicted proteins | sample FRY01_FD_187210 | JGI IMG/M metagenome (GOLD analysis project Ga0209702, IMG submission 187210) | Freshwater microbial communities from Lake Fryxell liftoff mats and glacier meltwater in Antarctica - FRY-01 (SPAdes) (version 2) | ecosystem: Environmental > Aquatic > Freshwater > Ice > Glacier... | reverse complement strand
AACGATTTATATTCAAGAGCTGTATCCAAAATTAGACAACCAATTGAAGCGCTATTTAGTTGGCTTATTGAAAAATCAGATATACAAAAAGCGAGTAAAGTAAGGTCTACTAAAGGGTTAAACCTACATGTTTATGGTCGACTAGCTGCAGCATTTATAACACTATTATTTAACTCTTGATTCGCATTAATATGGCTATTGCAGCAGCAGTTGGTCAAGGACTACTTCAAAACAAACTCAGAAGCCCTCTTAAAGAAGACTTTAATCAAGTTCTATACTTTGATACTGAACAATCTAAATACCACGTCCAAAAGGCTGTAAAGCGTATCTGTAAACAGATAGCTGTTAGTGTTCCTTCAAATCTCAATACATACGGATTAAGAAAATTAAGTCCTTCTGAAAGACTTGAGTTAGTAGAGTATGCTATTGAGAATGCTCCCAACTTAGGATTTGTTGTAATTGATGGTATACGGGATTTAATCACCTCTATAAATGACGAAAAAGAATCTACTTATATGGCTTCAAAACTCTTAAAATGGACGGAAACGTACAACATTCATATTATCGTAGTTCTTCACGAAAACCCCGGAAGCGATAAGGCAAGAGGTCATATAGGGACAGAACTAACCAATAAGGCAGAAACAGTTATTGCACTTGAAGTTGACAAGTTTAATGATAGTGTTTCAATAGTAAATGCAGGGTTCTGTAGAAATAAACCTTTTGAATCTTTTGCTTTTATGATTACCGATGATGGTCTTCCCCAAATAATTCAGGACTATGTGATTCAGTCCAAAGTAATAAAAAAGGGCTTTGATGTCTTAGCGCTTGCTGCAACAGATAAGTTTCAAATATTAAAAGAAGTGTTTGAAAATGGAGAAGGATTTCAACACAGCGAATTGGTAACTCAAATTAAAATAGTTCTTGACAAGAAGTACCAAGGCACTAAAGGAAAAGGTATAAGTAAAATAAAGGAGTTAATAACAGCCTCAAAAAATGATGGATGGTTAATCCAAGATGGGAATAGACAACCTTATATCTTAGGAAAACTATCCGTTTAGTTATTCATAGGTTTAGTCCCTATATATAGGGACTTAAACCGATAAACCGATGAACGTTTAAACTTATGACACAATATAAATACTATTTAGATAAATCAATCACTAAATTCAACTGTCCACAATGCAATAAAAAACGCTTTGTTAAATTCATTGAAGCAGAAACAAGTCACTACGCTGAGAGTCAATATGGACGTTGTGATAGACAAACAAGTTGCGGGTATATGCAATACCCTACTAATAACTCAATAATAAACTATGACAATGTAGTGCCTACAGCTGCAAAACCATCATATATTGACAAGGAAATTCTGCAAAAAACCTTAACTAAATATGAAATAAACCCTCTCGCAACCTATTTATATAGTAATTATAGTGAGGATGAGGTTAAGAACACTATTGACAAGTATCAAGTAGGAACATCAAATCAGTTTAACAATTCTACTGTGTTTTGGCAAATGGACCACACGGGAAACATTCGCTCAGGCAAGATAATGGCTTATGATACCTCAACAGGTAAAAGGCGAAAAAATAAAGATGGAAAACCTCTTATAAATTGGGTACATTCAGTATTAAAAAAACCTAACTACATTCTTAACCAATGTTTATTTGGTCTTCATTTGTTAAATGATACTGTAAAACAAATTGCCATCGTTGAAAGTGAGAAGACAGCACTTATAATGAGCATAGAGTTTCCTCAATATACTTGGATGTCTACAGGTTCAATGAGTGGTTTTAAATATAAGTATTTAGAACCTCTAAAGAGTTATGATATTATTGCTTTTCCGGATAAAGGAGGATATACTGAATGGCAAGAAACTGCTGCTTCTTTAAATGAGGAAGGTTTTAATATAGAGGTCTCGAAATTACTTGAAAAAACAGAATATAAAGACGGTTGGGATTTGGTAGATGTGATTCAATATGAAGATATAAAATAGCTTACACGAAGAGATAAAGGATAACCACTGTACGGTGTCTTATAACCCTAAACGAAACACAGGCACGATGATCTCAGTAAAACCAATGTTTATAGGGGTTTACAAGGGTTTTTGTTTGTAGTTACTATAGTATCCATAATTTTTGAATTTCAGACGCAAAGAACCTGAGAGTTATAGGTGGTTTCAGGAAGGCTACCCCTCAAAAGAAAACCGATATTTTTAAGAGTGGGGGGTGTAGAACTAAAATATTTTAGTTGAATTTTTTTGGCTTTTTTTTATTGATAAAATCTCAATTCTAAAAGTTTAAAATGAAAACCCTAAAAACGATTACTATAGGACATAACAGATAAGTGTGGCAGTAATTCAATGATTTCTTTATTCTTCTATTAATTACAAAGGCTTTACAAAGAAAAAATGTCTGTCAAATGTCTGTCAAAATTGAGTGTAATTTGGATAAACGGAGTAAAAATGATATATTTACTTAAATCTAAAGCTCATTAATATAGTAGCATTAATTATTTGTGAAACCGAGTAAACATAGGTGTTGGAACCAAAAAATCCTTACTATTTCTAGTAAGGATTTATGTGAGCCCGACAGGATTCGAACCTGTGACCGCCTCCTTAGAAGGGAGGTGCTCTATCCAGCTGAGCTACGAGCCCGTAGTTTTATTGTTTCTACGAAAACAGTGTCGGGGTGGCAGGATTCGAACCTGCGACCTCCTCGTCCCAAACGAGGCGCGATGACCGGGCTACGCTACACCCCGAGTTTGCAAAATTTTGCGGAGAGACAGGGACTCGAACCCTGGCGACAGTTACCCGTCGACAGATTAGCAATCTGCTCCATTACCACTCTGGCACCTCTCCTTAATTACAACCTTTGTAATAATTAAAAATTGCGAGTGCAAATGTAAGACTACAAATACAATTTCGCAACATTTTTTAGTTTTTTTTCTAAAAATTAAACTCTAATCTGGATATTCAATTCTTAAGTGATACATATTCATTAGTTTCTTTTTTATGACCTTTTTTATTTTTTCAATTTCTCTAAAAGTAATATCAGAATTAATAAATTGATTATCAGATTTTTGTTTTTCTACTATTTTATCAATTAGAGCATCTATTGATTGTGCTGTTGGATTTTTAATGCTTTTTGTAGCTGCTTCAGAAGCATCACAAATCATTAAAATTGCTGTTTCTTTTGAAAATGGTATTGGCCCTGGATATGAAAATTTAGAAATGTCTATTTCTTCATCTGGATTTAATTCTTGTGCGTTTTTATAAAAATAATACACCAAACTTGTACCGTGATGTGTTCTTATAAAATCTATAATTCTATCTGGTAATCTATTTTCTTTAGCTAACTCAATTCCTTTTATTACGTGATTGATTATGATAAAGGCACTGTCTTTTGGAGATAAATCGTTATGCGGATTAACGCCTGTAGATTGATTTTCTATAAAATACATTGGATTTAACATTTTACCAATATCATGATACAATGCGCCAGTTCTAACCAACATAGAATTTGCTCCGATTTCATTTGCTGCAGCTTCTGCTAAGCTTGCAACTTGCATTGAGTGCTGAAATGTTCCTGGTGCTTTTTCGTTTAACTCTCTCAATAATTTTGTGTTTGTGTTAGATAATTCTAAAAGTGTTACGTCAGAAACCAATCCGAAGATTTTTTCATACATATAAATAAAGAACACTGATAAAAATGATAATACTCCGTTTGCAGAAAACAACATAAAGTAATACCAATTAATTTGAGAAGCATTTCCTTCTTTTATAATTGAAAATGCAAAATAAGTAATCATATAAATAATTGTAATCTGACCAATAGAAATAAATAAATTGGCTCTTTTATACAATTCTGAAACTGTTAAAATTGTAACGATTCCTGCAATAATATGTAAGTAAATAAATTCAAAACTATTTGGCACAATAAAACCTAATAACAATACGGTTAATACATGTGCGAATAATCCTAATCTGGCATCAAAAAATGCTTTTAAAACAATTGGTAAAATACTTAATGGAACGATATATAAGTAATCTGGATTGTATTTAATTACAAGCGTTTGTATTAAAATCATTAAGAAAACATTAAAAAAGATAAATGTTACCTTGTTATTGTTTTTGTAAATTTCTAACCTATATTTTTTCAAGAACAGCAACAACATTAATAAGGCTAATGATACTAAAATTGTATAACCACAAACAATCCATAAATAATTTGACTCTGTCCAAACTTTAGATTCTGATTCTTTTTTTAAGGAATTTAAAACTGCAAATTTTCTTCCTTCAACAATATCTCCTTTTAAAATAATTAGCTCGCCAGAAGTTACCAATCCTTTTGTATATGAAATATTTTTAAACGACTCTTCTAATGCTTTTTGTGTAAAACCAACATCGTAACTAACATTTGGTTTTAAAACTTCTAATAAGGTATTTAATAATTTATTTTCGGAATAACTTAATGGAGAACTGCCAATGTTATCTGTAATTAACTGAAGTACTTCTTTATAAATCAATAACTTATTGTATGCGATTTCTTCTACTTGGTTATCTTTACGTAAGTAAATAATTTCATTTTCATTAAAAATTTTTCCTTGGCTTGCTATATCTATAAATCCATATTTATACACTTCATCAACAATAAAATTTCCTGTTGAAATTAAATGCAACATTTGTTGTGATTCAATAGAATTATTTACTTGAATGTAATTTATTTTATTTGTGAAGTCTGTTTTAACTGCTAAAACAATAACATTGCTAAATTCGAAATATTGCTTATTATTTCTGGTAAGTTCAAGTTTTTCTTGATTAATTTCTTCATCATTTTTTTGAATAGAAAAATCAAAAGTGGCATATAAATTATCATATTGCCAAGGTTTTCCTTTGTTAAAATCGTATTTAAATTGCCCTCCTTTTGGAAATAAATATACAATTGAAACTACAGCTATTAAAAACAATAATACTTTATAAACTATCGTATTGTTTTTATATACTTTATTAATAAAATTACTCATTCGTTTAATTTTAGCTGCTTTAAATACATTTACAAATTTACTTTAAATAGTTTCATCAACAAAAATTACATTTAACTTTATTCTTTATGCAAGAAATGCACTCCTTAATATTTTATTGCTCACAATAAAATAGTTATTTTCGCGCTATAAATAGTAATGCACAAAATATTATAGATCTATAGATTATGAAAGAAGTAGTAATTGTATCAGTAGCAAGAACTCCAATTGGTAGTTTTATGGGAAGTTTGTCTTCAATTCCTGCTCCAAAATTAGGAGCTATTGCCATAAAAGGTGCTTTAGATAAAATTAATTTAAAACCAGAAATGGTTGAGGAAGTATTTATGGGAAATGTTGTTTCTGCCGGATTAGGACAAGCTCCAGCAAGGCAAGCAGCAATATTTGCAGGAATACCATATACAGTCCCTTGTACAACAGTTAACAAAGTTTGTTCTTCTGGAATGAAAGCTATTATGCTAGCAGCACAAACTATTGCTCTTGGTGATGCTGAGATTGTTGTTGCTGGAGGAATGGAAAATATGAGTATGATTCCACATTATCAACATGCAAGAAATGGTTCAAAATTTGGACCAATTACAATGGAAGACGGTCTGCAAAAAGATGGTTTGGTTGATGCTTATGAGCAAGTTGCAATGGGAGTTTGTGCAGATGAATGTGCTACAAAATATAATTTCTCTAGAGAAGATCAAGACAATTTTGCAATAGAATCTTACAATCGTTCTGCAAATGCTTGGAAAGAAGGAAAATATGCAGATGAAATTGTTCCGGTTGAAATACCTCAACGTAGAGGGGAGCCAATTATTTTCTCTGAAGATGAAGAGTATAAAAACGTAAAAATTGATAAAATTTCTACTTTACGAGCTGCTTTTACAAAAGACGGAACTGTTACAGCCGCAAATGCATCAACAATAAATGATGGTGGAGCGGCATTAGTTTTAATGTCTGCCGAAAAAGCTAAAGAATTAAATATTACTCCGCTTGCAAAAATTAAAGGCTATGCAGATGCAGCACATGAACCAAAATGGTTTACAACTGCACCTGCAAAAGCAATCCCAAAAGCATTAGCAAAAGCTGGAATCACTTTAAATGATGTAGATTATTTTGAGTTAAACGAAGCATTTTCTGTTGTTGGATTGGCGAATATGAAAATTTTAGGTTTATCATCAAACAACGTAAATGTTAATGGTGGAGCCGTTTCATTAGGGCATCCGTTAGGAGTTTCTGGAGCAAGAATTATTATTGCTTTGATATCCGTTTTAAAACAAAATAATGCAAAAATTGGTGCAGCTGCAATTTGTAATGGTGGTGGTGGTGCAAGCGCAATGGTAATCGAAAAGCTATAAATAACTTTTCTTCACTAAAAATAATTATAATTCATAAATGCACTACGGAATTTGTAATTTAAGTATTGTTCCTTTAAGAGTTGAAGCTTCAGATGAATCTGAAATGGTTTCTCAAGTGCTTTTTGGCGAACATTTTAAAGTGCTGGAGAGGAGGAAAAATTGGAGTAAAATTAGAATTTATTTTGATTCTTGTGAAGGTTTTATAGACAATAAACAATTTGAAGAAATTACTGAAGAAGTATATATAGAATTATCTAATTCAAGAGCAACTTTATCGGGCGAACTTATCGATTTTCTTACTGAAGATAACGGAAATTTAGCTACAATACCTATTGGTGCTACGTTACCCTTTTTCAACAATAAGAAAGCTTTAATTGGTGGTAAAGAATACAGGTACGAAGGCTCAATTATCAATAAAAAACTTGAGAAAAATTACATTTTAAAAACGTCTTTCTTGTTTTTAAATACGCCCCATTTTTGGGGAGGAAAAACACCTTTTGGTGTAGATAGTTCTGGTTTTACGCAAATGGTATATAAACTGTGCGGATATCAATTATTAAGAAATGCAAAAGAACAAGCAACTCAAGGAGAGGTCTTAAGTTTTATTGAAGAAAGTGAACCTGGAGATTTAGCTTTTTTTGATGACAATGAAGGAATTATTACACATGTAGGAATTATAATGAAAGATAATTACATTATTCATGCTCATGGAAAAGTTAGAATAGACAGATTAGATCATAGCGGTATTTATAATGTTGATTCAAAAAGACACACACACAAACTCAGAGTTATCAAAAAAATTATATAGCATAAAAAAACCGAAACAATTGTTTCGGTTTTTTTATTTGGTTTCGTTGAAATTACTCTAACGTATCTAATACCTTTCTTAATTCAGAAGCTTTATCTGTCATAGATAATTGCTCATAAACTCCAATTAATAAAAGTACTGTTGCTGCACTTCTTTCTACTTTGTCAGCTTTAACTAGAAGTGGTAAAACTTTAGTAAATAAACTTTTACGTTCTGCTTCATACTTGCTATACCCTTTTGTATCTGACATTGGTAAAGCATTCATTTTTATTACCAAATCAGCATCTTTTAATAAAATCGTATTTGCCAACATCCAATTTCCTTTTGGATAATCAGCTTTAATTGCTAAAGCCTTAGCAAAATATTTCTCAGCTTGTTCAATGTTTTTATCGTTGTAATTTACAATTCCGATATTAAAATATAAATCTGGATTTGTTGGGTCTTTTTCTGTAGCTTCTTTCATTAATTCCACAAACTTTTCAGGCTGTTCCAAATCATTGTAAATAAATGCTTCTGTTAATAATAACTGTAAATTATCTGGCTCAACTTTACGTAATTGCCGAATTAAAGCAATCGCTTCATTAAACTTTTTTTGCTTTGATAAAATAGTTACTAAATTTTTTAGTATATCATTTCTTTTTGATGGTGAATTTGTAGTAGAAGCATTGATGTATTTACCAGACTTCATCATTACATTCATTTCATTTTTAGAATTAAATGTTATATTTTGATTTGAATCTTTATCAACTGCACCATAAACCTGTACAACACTGGTGTAACCTAAATCCTTTAGTTGATTGTAGTAATTAAAAGAAGCATCAAAATCTTGAGATTGTAAAGCTAATTGAGCAGCATTAGACAAATACAAAGTATCTCTTTTATCTAAAGTATATCTTAAATAAAATGCTTGTGCAGCTTCTTTGTAATTTTTAGCTTCATTAAATGCAAACGCATTTTTATTTACTTCATCTTTTAAAAGATTAAAAAATGGCAAAGCATCATCTGAATAACGTTTTTTTCCAGAAGTTTTTTCGAATTCAAATAAATCATTATATCCTTTTGCAGCTTTTTCGTATTCTTTTTTACCACCAAAAGCTTGACCTTTTAGGAAGTAAAATTTAGATTTCAATTTTTCATCTGCATTATCTATTAATCCTTCTGCCAAATTAATTGCAGTAACGGCTGCAGCAAAATCTTGATTTTTTATTGCTTTTTCTGCAGTTTTCAATTCGTCTTTTTGCGCAAATGATGTTATTGTAAACAACCCTAACGCTACTAATAGTATTTGTTTTTTCATTCTAAATTTTATTATTATTATTATTATTATTATTATTCTTGACTTTCGGTTGTGTCATTATCAACTTCTGTGTCAGTGTCAGTAGTGTCAGTTTCATTTTCTTCTGCTTCTTCCTCTTCTTCTTCGTGCTGAACTTTTGCTACAGCAGCAATACTATCAGACTCTTTTATGTTTATTAATTTAACTCCTTGAGTTGCTCTACCTATAACACGTAAATCTGCAACGGCCATTCTAATTGCAATTCCAGATTTATTAATAATCATTAAATCATCTTCATCAGTAACATTTTTAATAGCTACTAAATTTCCTGTTTTTGCTGTAATATTTAAAGTTTTTACACCTTTCCCTCCTCTATTAGTAATTCTATAATCTTCTAAATTAGATCTTTTTCCATATCCTTTCTCAGAAACTACTAAAATATTACTTTTATTATCGTTAACAGCAACCATTCCGATTACCTCATCATTATCATGTTGAAGTGTAATTCCTCGAACTCCAGATGCTGTTCTTCCCATCGGACGCGTTTTACTTTCTTCAAAACGAATTGCTTTTCCAGATTTTAAGGCTAGCATAACTTGGCTATTTCCGTTGGTTAATTTAGCTTCTAATAATTCATCCCCATCTTTAATGGTAATGGCATTAATACCATTTGTTCTTGGACGAGAATATTGTTCTAAAGATGTTTTTTTAACCTGACCTTTTTTAGTAGCCATAATTACATAATTGTTATTTATGTAATCCTCATCTTTTAAATCTTGAGTTACTAAGAATGCTTTTACTTTATCGTCTTGTTCAATATTGATAAGGTTTTGCATTGCTCTCCCTTTGGTGTTTTTTCCACCTTCAGGAATTTCATACACACGCATCCAGAAAACTTTTCCTTTTTGAGTAAAGAATAACATATACTGATGATTTGTACCAACAAATAAATGTTCTAAGAAATCTTCATTACGAGTGGTTGCTCCTTTTTGACCTCTTCCTCCTCTATTTTGAACTTTATATTCGTCAAGATTTGTTCTTTTTAAATATCCAGCGTTAGAAATGGTAACTACAACTTGAGTGTCAGGAATCATATCTTCGATACTCATATCTCCACCAGCATATTCAATATGAGAACGACGAGCATCACCATATTTATCTCTAACTGCAATCAGTTCATCTGTAATAATTTCATAACGTCTTGATTCGTTTTCTAAAATATCTTTTAAATCAATAATCATTTTCATGATTTCCTCAAACTCAATATGTAACTTATCTTGCTCTAAACCTGTAAGTTGACGCAAACGCATTTCTACAATCGCTTTTGCTTGAACTTCTGTTAATTCAAAACGAGTAATTAACGCTTCACGAGCGTCATCAGCATTATTAGAAGCTCTAATAATTTTGATTACTTCATCAATATTATCAGAAGCAATAATTAATCCTTCTAAAATATGAGCTCTTGCTTCAGCTTTCTTTAATTCAAATTTTGTTCTACGAACAACAACTTCATGTCTATGCTCTACAAAATAATGAATTAACTGCTTTAAGTTTAATTGCTCTGGTCTTCCATTTACCAATGCAATATTATTTACACTAAAAGAAGTTTGTAGTGCTGTATATTTATATAATTTATTTAAAACAATGTTTGGTATTGCATCACGTTTTAAAACGTACACAACACGCATTCCGTTTCTATCAGATTCATCTCTAATATTAGAGATTCCTTCTAGTTTTTTATCATTAACTAATTCAGCAGTTTTTTTAATCATCTCTGCTTTATTTACTTGATAAGGAATTTCGGTAACGATGATACACTCACGTCCTTTAACTTCTTCTATAACAGTTTTTGCACGCATCACAATACGTCCACGACCTGTATGAAAAGCCTCTTTTACTCCTTCGTAACCATAAATAATTCCACCAGTTGGAAAATCTGGAGCTTTAACATGCTCCATCAACTCATCAATATCAATATCTCTATTTTCTATATAAGCTAATGTTCCGTTTACAACTTCAGTTAAATTGTGTGGCGCCATGTTTGTCGCCATACCTACAGCAATACCAGAAGCACCATTTACTAATAAATTCGGAATTCTAGTTGGTAATACCGTTGGTTCTAGCAACGTGTCATCAAAATTCAAACGATGATCTACAGTATCTTTTTCAATATCAGACAACATATCTTCAGAAATCTTCTGCATTCTAACCTCGGTATAACGCATTGCAGCCGGACTATCTCCATCAACTGAACCAAAGTTTCCTTGTCCATCAACCATCATATAACGAACGCTCCAATTTTGAGCCATACGCACCATTGAGTCGTACACAGAAGTATCTCCGTGTGGATGATACTTTCCTAATACTTCTCCAACAATTCTTGCTGATTTTTTATAAGAACCTGTAGCTTTTATACCTAGCTCATGCATTCCAAACAAAACTCTTCGATGTACTGGTTTTAAACCATCTCTTACATCTGGTAATGCTCTAGAAACAATAACCGACATTGAGTAATCAATGTACGCAGATTTCATTTGTTCCTCAATGTTAATCGGAATCAACTTTTCTCCGTCTGTCATATATATTTATGTATTAATTTTTATACGTATTTCTTAAACGAGCAAGATACAATTTTTACCTTTTTACTCAAAAAAAAATACTGCCAGATTAACTAGAGTTATCAACATTTTTTAATATTTTTCAACAAGGTTTATACTGCTGATTTTCAACCATTTCTCATCTATTTTTTTAGGACAATTTGACAATTATTTTAAACTGGCACTTTTTTTGTAATTTTTTCATAAAAAATCTACTAAATTTACAATTAGATATACAAATATATGGACGATAATTTTTCACCAGGAGTAAGAGATGTAATCACCTTTAGTAAAGATGAAGCTTTACGTTTAGGTCATGATTTTATTGGAACAGAACATTTATTATTAGGCTTAATTAGAAAAGGAGAAAGCAAAGCAATTGACATAATGACTGCATTTGATGTCGATTTAGAATTAATGCGTAAAAGAATTGAAAAATTAAACCCTGCAACAATTAGTTTTACTGATGTTGGCGAGAAGAAAAAAAGCCTCCATTTAACTAGACAAGCAGAAAAAGCGTTGAAAACAACTTTTTTAGAGGCTAAACTATATCAAAGTGAAGCTATTGACACTGCACATTTATTGTTATGTATTTTAAGAAATGAAAATGATCCAACAACAAAATTGTTAAACAAAATGTATATTAATTATGATCAAGCAAAAGCTTTCTATAAACAATTACATACAAATGAATCAGAAATCTCTATAGATCCAATTGCAGAAACTCCTTCTGATGATGAATTTGATCAAGAAAAATCTAATCCTTACGGTCAACCACCTCAAAAAGGTGCTGCTTCTGCAAAAAAATCTAAAACTCCAGTTTTAGACAATTTTGGCAGAGATTTAACTGCATTGGCAGAAGCTAATAAATTAGATCCTGTTGTTGGTAGACAAAAAGAAATTGAACGTGTTTCTCAAATATTAAGTAGAAGAAAAAAAAATAACCCAATGTTAATTGGAGAACCTGGAGTTGGTAAATCTGCCATTGCAGAAGGTTTGGCTTTAAGAATTGTAAACAGAAAAGTGTCTAGAATTTTATTTGACAAACGTATTGTTTCTCTAGATTTAGCAAGTTTGGTTGCTGGCACAAAATATCGTGGACAGTTTGAAGAACGAATGAAAGCGTTGATGAACGAATTAGAAAAAAATGAAGACATCATTCTTTTTATTGATGAAATTCATACTATAGTTGGTGCTGGTGGAGCAACTGGTTCTTTAGATGCATCGAATATGTTAAAACCCGCGTTGGCTCGTGGTGATATTCAATGTATTGGAGCGACTACCTTAGATGAATTTAGAACAAATATTGAAAAAGATGGCGCGTTAGAACGTCGTTTTCAAAAAGTAATTGTAGAACCTACAACTGTTGAAGAAACAATTCAAATTTTACATAATATTAAAGAAAAATACGAAGAACATCATAATGTTGATTATACTGATAAAGCAATTGAGGCTTGTGTAAAATTAACCAACAGATATATGACAGATCGTTATTTACCAGACAAAGCAATAGACGCTTTAGATGAATCTGGTTCTCGAATTCATATTACAAATATTGTGGTACCTCAACAAGTACTTACTCTAGAAGCTGAATTAGAAAAAATTAGAGCAAACAAAACAAAAGCTGTTAGCGGTCAAAAATATGAAGAAGCAGCAAAATTAAGAGATGATGAAAAAAATATTGAAGCCGCTTTAGAATCAGCTCAAAAACAATGGGAAGAAGATTCTAAATTAAATAGAGAAATTGTAACTGAAGATAATGTTGCTGAAGTTGTTTCTATGATGACAGGAATACCTGTAAATAGAGTTGCAGAAGCAGAAAGCAATCGTCTAAGTGAATTACCTAACCTGATTAAAGGAAAAGTAATCGGACAAGATGAAGCAGTTACTAAAGTAGTAAAAGCTATACAACGTAATAGAGTTGGATTAAAAGACCCTAATAAGCCAATTGGTTCATTTATCTTTTTAGGTCAAACTGGAGTTGGGAAAACACAATTAGCTAAAGTCTTAGCAAAAGAATTATTTGATTCTGAAGATTCTTTAATAAGAATTGACATGAGTGAATACATGGAAAAATTTGCTATTTCTAGATTAATTGGTGCTCCTCCAGGTTATGTTGGTTATGAAGAAGGCGGACAATTAACTGAAAAAGTGAGACGCAAGCCGTATTCTGTAGTTCTACTTGATGAAATTGAAAAAGCACATCCAGATGTGTTTAATATGTTGCTGCAAATTTTAGATGATGGTTTTATTACGGATAGTTTAGGTAGAAAAATCGATTTTAGAAATACCATTATTATTATGACTTCTAATATAGGGGCAAGACAATTAAAAGATTTTGGTGCTGGTGTTGGATTTGGAACTTCTTCTAAAATTGCTCAAGCCGATGAAAATGCAAAAGGAATTATTGAAAATGCTTTAAAAAAATCGTTTGCTCCCGAATTTTTAAATAGAATTGATGATGTCGTTGTATTTAACGCGCTAGAAAGAGAGCAAATTCATTTAATTATAGACATTGAATTAGATAAATTGCTATATAGAATTTCTGATTTAGGCTATACATTAAAGCTAAGCGGGAAAGCCAAAGATTATATAGCAGACAAAGGATTTGATAAAAAGTATGGAGCAAGACCCTTGAAAAGAGCTATTCAAAAGTATATTGAAGATGCTTTGGCTGAAGAAATAGTAAATTCTAAATTATCTGAAGGAGATACAATTTTAATGGATTTAAATTCTAAAGACAATACACTTACAATAAAAATTAAAAAAGGCAAGAAAGTTCCTGAAGTGATAAAAGAACGAAAAGAGCAAAAAGAAGAATAATTAAAAAACCGAGCAAATTGCTCGGTTTTTTAATAAAAAAAATAACATTGACATCACTAAAAAAGGACTAATCATTTACTTATATTTGCAATAAATTATAAAATTATTATAATGAAAAAAATTACGTTTGTCTTTCTTTTATTCTTAGGATTTATTTCATGTAAAAATCAAACACAACCTTTTGTTTCTTTTTCGGGTGAATTGACCAATATGAATGAAAATGATACTCTTCTTTCTATAAAAAGCAGAAAATATTCAAAAGATATCAAGATTACTAATAACGGAACATTTAAAGATACGCTTAATATAAAAGAAGCAGGTTCTTATACCTTGGTTTTAGATAATAAAAATTATGGTTTTGTCTTTTTAAGAAATGGCTTCGATCTAAAACTTACTGCAGATAATAATTTGTTTTTTCAAACTACAAAATATTCTGGTGTTGGTGCAAATACAACTAATTACTTAATAGATCAGTATAAATATAATTTGGCTTTAGGCAACACAAATAAAATGTTTATGCTAGAAAAAGATGCTTTTACAAAAAAACTAAATAGCATAAAATATAGTTATGATAGTTTAAAGAAACTTCATGGAGAAATAGACACCATGATTGTTAGGATAAACAACAAACAAAATATTGAATTATTTAATTTATTAGAAAAAAATTATGATTCTCAACGTGTTAAAATTTTACAGCAAATTAAAACAGAAGAATTATTAGGAAAAGGAAAACCTTCTCCAGAATTTAACAACTATTTAAATTATAAGGGTGGTCAAACTTCATTAGATTCTTTTAAAGGAAAATATGTATATATAGATGTTTGGGCAACTTGGTGTAAACCATGTATTGCACAAATTCCTTTTTTGAAAAAACTAGAAGAAAAGTACGCTCGTAAAAAAATTGAGTTTATAAGTATTTCTATTGATGATGAAAATTCTGCAGGTTCTTGGGATAAAGCCTTCTCTAAATGGAAACAAATGGTAAAAGGTAAAAACTTATCTGGAGTTCAATTATTTGCAGGAAAAAAAACAACATTCATGGAAGATTATCAGATAACAGGAATTCCAAGATTTATTTTAATAGATCCAAAAGGTAATATTGTAAATGCAAATGCTCCAAGACCATCTGACCCAAATTTAGAAATCTTATTTAAAGAATTAGGAATTTAATTCTCTTAAAAATTAATCATAAAAAAAGCAGGAATTAATTCCTGCTTTTTTAGTTCATATGAATTTTTTTATTCTTTAAAAACTCCCATTGTAGAATATTTATCCATTCGTTGCATTACCAAATCTGTTTCATTTAGCTCTTTTAAAGATGCATACGATTCTAAGATAACTTTTTCTACTTCTTTAAATGTTGCTTCTCTATCAGAATGCGCCCCACCTAAAGGCTCTTTAATAATTCCGTCTACAATTTTTAATTTAATTCCGTCTTCTGCAGTTAATTTTAAGGCTTCAGCGGCTTTTTCTTTATACTCCCAACTTCTCCATAAAATTGAAGAACAGTTTTCTGGAGAAATCACAGAATACCATGAGTTCTCTAACATTAAAACTTTATCTCCTACTCCAATTCCTAATGCTCCACCAGAAGCTCCTTCTCCAATAATAATAGCAATAATTGGTGTTTTTAAACGAGTCATTTCTAAAATATTTCTTGCAATAGCTTCTCCTTGACCGCGTTCTTCTGCTTCTAATCCTGGATAAGCTCCTGGAGTATCAATTAAAGTAACAACAGGAATTTTAAATTTCTCTGCCATTTTCATCAATCGTAATGCTTTTCTATAACCTTCTGGATTTGCCATTCCGAAGTTTCTATATTGACGTGTTTTGGTATTGTATCCTTTTTGTTGACCAATAAACATAAAAGATTGATCTCCTATTTTACCTAAACCACCAATCATCGCTTTATCGTCTTTCACGTTTCTATCTCCGTGCAATTCCATAAAAGTTTCTCCGGCAAGTGCTCTAATATAATCTAAAGTATAAGGTCTGTTTGGATGACGAGATAATTGCACTCGCTGCCAAGCCGTTAAATTTTTATAGATTTCTTTTTTAGTTTTTTCTAATTTTTTTTCAATTTTCTTACAAGTAGCAGTGACATCCACATCACTCTCTTCTCCAATAACCTGACACTTTATTAATTGGTTTTCGAGCTCTTTAATTGGCTGTTCAAAATCTAAATATTCCATATATTAGTTGCTTAATTTTAACTAAATCAATTTTAAATTGATTGAAATTACAAGGCTACAAACTTACTATAAAATTTGTTTTTGTTGTCTAGTTTTTACTTTTTATTCTTTTTCGATTTTTGATGAATAGAGCTGCGATTTTTTATAATTCCGTTTAACAGCACAACAAATAATACTATAAATGCACCATAATAAAACTCAGGATTCATTTTTTCTTTATCACCAAAGATAAGCAACGCCAAAATTATTGCATAAATAGGTTCTAAATTCATCGTTAATATCACCGTATAAGGAGTCAGATGTTTCATGATTTTAATTGAAACCATAAATGCATAAGCGGTACAGACACTACTTAAAATAAGTAAGTAAAGCCAATCTGAAGGCTTTAATGTAAAAAACGCTACAGAAAATGAATCTGTAAAAAATAAAAATATCGTTACAAATCCAACTCCAAAAAGTAATTGATAAAATGAGATTACCTCTGCATCTGTTTTTTTGACAAATATTCCGTTTAAAACTGAAAATAAAGCAGATAAAAATGACGCTACTAGAGCGTATAGAATACCTAAAGAATATTTAGATTCGAAATTAAAAATAATATACAGTCCAACTATTACAAGCAAACCTAATACTATTTCTATGGCTTTAATTCTTCTTTTAAAAAACAAAGGCTCTATAAGCGAAGTAAAAAAAGCTCCTGTACTCATCGTTATTAAAGCAATAGAAACTGTAGAAACTTTTATCGATTCAAAAAAAGCTATCCAATGCAGTGCAATAATAGTTCCGGTTAAAATGAATTTAAAAAGTGATTTTACATCAATAGAAAAGCGACGTTTTTTTATGATGAAATAAATCAAAACAAAAACAACTGCCAACAACATTCTGTACCAAACTAACGGAACAGAGTCTATACTTATCAACGCTCCTAAAATAGCTGTAAATCCCCAGATAAATACAATTAGATGGAGTTGTAAAAAATGCTTTAGGTTACTTTCTGGCATTATAGAAAAGGTATAGAGCTAAAGTTCCGAAAACAAAATTTGGCACCCAAACAGTTAACAATGAATTTGCTCCGGCAACTGCGCCTAAAACTTCAGAAACTTTTAAGAAAAATATGTAAATAAACATTAAACCAAAACCTAACGCTAAATTAACGCCTGTACCACCTCTACGTTTTTTAAACGCCAACGCAACTGCAATAATTGTTAAAATATAAGATGATATTGGCAAACTTGTTCTTTTGTATAATTCTACCAAATGTGCATTTAAGTTTTTTACGCCTCTTTTTTTAGAAAGATTGATAAATGTAATTAATTCATCTGAAGGCATTTCTTGTGCTAAAGCAGCTCTATAAACTAAATCTTTTGGCGTAAAGGCAAATACAGTATCTATATTGATTCCTGAAAAAATACTGTCTCTCTTTTTATAAATTCTTCTAATTTTGTAATTAGATAATTTAAACGTACTGTCTTTTTCATTCCAACTAATATAATTTGCTGTTAGTTTAGATTTGATTTTATTCCCATCATAAACTTCCGTAGAAAAGTTATACCCAGTATTTCTTTTTAAATCGAAACTTTGAATAAATATATACGTACTATCTGTTAATTGCAAACTAAAGTCTTTGACCATATTATCGCCATATTTCGAAATTTCAAAATAAGTTTTTTCAAATTTCCTACGAACTTTACTACTATTTGGCACCACAAAATGATTCATTACCAACGCCAAAATTGTTACCAATGTTGCTCCAATAAAATAGGGATATAAAAAACGTGTAAATGAAACTCTAGCATTGTTGATTGCTACAATTTCTGTGTTATTAGAGAGTTTAGAAGTAAAAACAATTACGGCAACAAACAATGCCAAAGGCATAAATGTATTTGCATAATAAATGATAAAATTTAAATAATAATCATTTATAATTTCAAATAAAGTTATGGTATCTGAAGCTAAGAACTTATCTATCTTTTCTGCTATATTAATAGCAATAGCAATTGGTATTAAGATTAATAACGTAAAAATAAAGGTTACTAAATATCTTTTTAATATGTAAGAATCAATAATTTTCAAATTATAATCTTTTATCCATTTGCTTTACCATTTTGTCTTTCCATTCGGTAAAATCTCCCGCTAAGATATGCTTTCTTGCTTCTCTTGTCAACCACAAATAAAAACCTAAGTTATGAATCGTTGCAATTTGTTTTCCTAGCAATTCTTTAGCTGCGAATAAATGACGTAAATATGCTTTAGAATATAAGGTATCAACAAAAGTAATGTCCATTTCATCTATTGCAGAAAAATCATTTTCCCACTTTTTATTTTTAATGTTTATGCTTCCGTGAGCTGTAAATAACATTCCGTTTCTAGCATTTCTAGTTGGCATCACACAATCGAACATATCAATTCCTAATGCAATATTTTCTAAAATATTAATTGGCGTTCCAACTCCCATTAAATAACGTGGTTTGTCTTCAGGTAAAATTGCTGTAACAACTTCTGTCATTGCATACATTTCTTCTGCAGGTTCTCCAACAGATAAACCTCCAATAGCATTTCCTTCAGCTTCTACAGAAGCAATAAATTCTGCTGATTGTTTTCGTAAATCTTTATACGTACTTCCTTGTACAATCGGAAAAAATGTTTGGTTATAATCGTATTTTAAAGGTGTTTTATCTAAATGTGTAATACAGCGTTTTAGCCAACGATGCGTCATTTGCATAGATCTTTTTGCATAATTGTAATCGCACGGATACGGTGTACATTCATCAAAAGCCATAATAATATCTGCACCGATAGAACGTTGAGTTTCCATCACATTTTCTGGTGAAAAGAAATGATAAGAACCATCAATATGACTTTTAAACTTTACGCCTTCTTCTTTAATTTTTCTTCTTCCTGATAAAGAATACACTTGATAACCTCCAGAATCTGTAAGAATATTACGGTCCCAGTTCATAAACTTATGCAAACCACCAGCTTGCTCTATAATATCTATTTTTGGTCTTAAGTATAAATGATAGGTATTTCCTAAAATAATATCAGGATTTATCTCGTTTTTCAGCTCGCTTTGATGAACTCCTTTTACGGTTCCAGCTGTACCAACTGGCATAAAAATTGGAGTTTCAATTTTGCCATGATCAGTAGTCATTACTCCAGCTCTAGCTTTACTTTTTGGGTCTGTTATTTTTAAGTCAAATTTCATTGCTGGCAAAGATACAGTTATTTAAGAATTGAATTGTTAAAGAAATGGTAGGATTTATCTCTTTTTTCTTTTGAAAGGTGTATTCAAATTTCTTTTAGATTTTGGTGAGTTTTTTCTAAAAGTTGCACTTTTCTTGGTAAATTCGTTTGGTTTTATTATTGGTTTTTTTGATGCTTTATTTTTTGGTTTTTGCTTATCTATAGAAGCTTCTTCTGTTTTAGATGAACTTGCAACCATTGCATTAATTTCTGATACTTCTTTTTCTGTAAGTTCTCGCCAATCACCAATTTTTAGAGAATCGAGTTTTACATTCATAATACGAGTTCGTTGTAATTTCAACACTTCGTATCCTACATATTCGCACATTCTTCTAATTTGACGATTTAAGCCTTGAGTTAACACAATTTGAAACGTATTTGTACTCATTTTTGTAACCTTACATTTTTTGGTTACAGTTCCTAGAATCGGAATTCCATTACTCATTTTTTGAATAAAATCATCCGTAATTAGTTTGTCAACTTTTACAACATAATCTTTTTCATGATTGTTTCCTGCTCTAAGAATTTTATTAACGATATCACCATCATTGGTTAAAAAAATTAATCCTTCAGAAGGTTTATCTAAACGCCCGATTGGGAATAATCTTTCTGGATGATTAATATAACTTATAATGTTGTCTTTTTCTTTAGAATCTGTAGTACACACAATTCCGGCTGGTTTATTAAAAGCAATATATAGTGTTTTTGGTTTCGGCTGCAAAGCGCTTCCATCAATCTTAACAACATCACCATCAAAAACTCGATTACCAAGTTCTGTTGGTTTTTCGTTAATAGTAACCCTGCCAGCAATAATTAGTTTTTCTGCTTCTCTACGAGAGCAAATTCCTGTGCTGCTGATAAACTTATTAAGGTTTGTGGATTGTTGATTATTATGTTCCAAAAGTGCTAAACTATTTCTACAAAGAAACGGATTCTTTAAATAAGTATAGTTCTAAAAGTTAAATTTATTCTTGGTATTTTAATCAGTTTTGTTGTCGGTAATCTATGCAACCAATTGGTTTGTGTAGTCTCTTTTATGACCAACAAACATCCATTTAACTTATAATTAACTCATTAATATTTTAAAAATCTGTCAAAAAAAAATTTAATAGTTAAAGTTTTATATCTTTGCTATTCGTATGAAACAAGTATTCCATAAAATAACATCAATGTTAATGGCCTTAGTAGTGTTGTTCTCTACTATGTCGTTTACAATAAGCATGCATTATTGTGGAGATACTTTAATTGAAACTGCTGTATTTCAAAAAGCAAAAGGTTGCGGAATGGAAATGCAAAATCCTTCAACCAAAGGTTGTGCTATTATCAAAAAGAACTGTTGTAATGATGAACAATTAATAGTTGATGGTCAAGACGAACTACAACTTTCAGTTGATAAAATTTCTTTTGGACAGCAAGTATTTATCGCTTCATTTGTTTACACTTATAACAACACTTTTAAAGGTTTAGACAACAATGTATCTTCTTACGAAGAGTACGAACCACCACTCGTCGTAAAGCAAATCTACAAGTTTGACGAGACTTATTTAATTTGATTTTTAAACAATAGTCTGTATTATCCTATGACTTTAATGTTATAAGGATAATTTGATTGTATTCGGTGTTTTCCTTACACCAATGTCTAACTATTTAATAATCAAAGCTAATGCTAAATAAAAGCATCAAATTTTTAATAGAAAACAAACTCGTTGCAGTGTTACTACTTGTCCTTTTTGTTGGATGGGGAACTATCAATGCACCTTTCAATTGGGATACAGGATTTTTACCAAGAAATCCTGTTGCTGTAGATGCTATTCCAGATATTGGTGAAAACCAACAAATCGTATTTACAAAATGGGATGGTCGTTCGCCACAAGATATTGAAGATCAAATCACCTACCCTTTAACTACTTCCCTACTCGGTATTCCTGGAGTAAAAACGATTCGTAGTTCTTCTATGTTTGGTTTTTCAAGTATCTATATCATTTTTGAAGAAGATATTGAGTTTTATTGGAGCAGAAGTCGCATTCTGGAAAAACTAAACTCGTTACCAAGTGGTTTACTTCCTGAAGGAGTTAATCCTGCTTTGGGTCCAGATGCAACAGGTTTAGGACAAATATTTTGGTATACATTAGAAGGACGTGATAAAAAAGGAAATGTAACTGGAGGTTGGGATTTACAAGAATTAAGAAGTATACAAGATTATTATGTAAAATATGCGTTGTCGTCTGCAAGTGGTGTGTCTGAAGTCGCTTCTATTGGTGGCTACGTAAAAGAATATCAAATTGACGTGAATCCAGAATTAATGCGTCAATACAACATTGGTTTAAGTCAAGTTGTAAAAGCAGTAAAAGAGAGTAATAAAGACATTGGAGCTCAGACATTAGAAATTAACCAAGCAGAATATTTAGTTCGTGGTTTAGGATATGTAAAGTCTATTTCAGATATAGAAAATGCGGTAGTTACTTCTGAAAATTATACGTCAATTAAAATTAAGGATATAGGAAAAGTGTCTTTAGGACCTTCACCACGAAGAGGAATTTTAGATAAAGAAGGTGCTGAAGTTGTAGGTGCTGTAGTTGTTGCAAGATATGGAGCTAATCCGATGGAAGTCATCAACAACGTTAAAGAAAAAATTAACGAATTAAGCGCTGGTTTACCATCAAAAGTATTAGCAGACGGAACATTTTCACAAGTGACAATTGTTCCTTTTTATGATAGAACAGAACTGATTAAAGAAACGTTAGGCACGCTCAACGAAGCCCTAACATTAGAGATTTTAATAACCATTCTAGTAATTATCTTTATGTTATTTAATCTTCGTGCTTCGGTATTAATTTCTGGATTATTACCTGTAGCAGTGTTAATGGTGTTTATTGCTATGAAACTGTTTAATGTTGACGCTAATATTGTAGCATTATCTGGTATTGCTATTGCTATTGGGACAATGGTAGATGTAGGTGTCATACTTTCAGAAAATATTATTAGACATCTCGATGAAGACGATAAAAAACTACCCATAAATACAGTCGTTTATAATGCAACAACAGAAGTTTCTGGTGCAATTCTAACCGCAGTAATGACAACGATAATTAGTTTTATTCCTGTCTTTACTATGATTGGTGCAGAAGGAAAATTATTTAGACCATTAGCCTTTACAAAAACCTTTGCTTTAACTGCATCATTAATTGTTGCTTTATTTTTAATTCCTCCGTTTGCAGCCTTTTTATTCAGAAAGAAAAGTATTAAAAAGCCCTTTAACTATGCTTTAAATAGTGTTTTAATCGGATTTGGTATCGTTGCTGTTTTCTATGGCTACTTGTTGGGGTTGATATTGATAGCTTTTGGAGCTACAGCATTATTGAAACTTCAAGGAAAAGTAACTGAAAAACGAGTGAACCTCATCAATATAATAGCTTCAATGTTAGCAATTGTATTTCTATTGGCTGAATATTGGAGACCTTTAGGAGTCGATAAAAGCATTTTTTGGAATCTCATTTTTGTGAGTATTATTTGTTTCGGACTATTAGGTGTTTTTACTTTATTTAGAAACTATTACACACGTATTTTAAGATGGTGTTTAGATAATAAGCTTCTCTTTCTATCCATACCAACAGCTATTGTGATTGCTGGTTTTATCATTATGAAAAATATAGGAAAAGAGTTTATGCCATCTTTAAATGAAGGCTCATTCTTATTGATGCCTACATCGATGCCTCATTCTGGAGTTACCGAGAACAAAAGAGTATTGCAGCAATTGGATATGGCGGTAGCCAGTATTCCAGAAATTGAAACCGTTGTTGGTAAAGCAGGTAGAACAGAATCTGCTTTAGATCCTGCACCATTATCTATGTATGAGAATATGATTCAGTATAAACCTGAATATATGCTGAATGAAAACGGAGAACGTCAACGTTATAAAGTCAATGATAATGACGAATATGTATTAAAAAACGGAATGTCATTGCGAGCGGAACAACGTGAAGCGTGGCAATCTCTTAATGCAAAGGAACAATTAATTGAAGATAATGATGGCGAGTTTTACCGCAATTGGCGACCAGAAATTAAATCACCAGATGATATTTGGAACGAAATAGTTAGAGTTGCCAAACTACCTGGTGTAACCTCTGCACCCAAACTACAACCTATTGAAACAAGATTAATAATGCTTCAAACGGGAATGCGAGCACCAATGGGTATAAAAGTAAAAGGGCAATATTTAAAACAAATTGAAGCGTTTGGAATACAATTAGAAAATATTTTAAAACAAGCTGAAGGTGTTAAACAAGAAGCTGTTTTTGCAGACCGTATTGTTGGTAAACCTTATTTGTTAATTGATATTGACAGAGAGAAAATTGCACGTTATGGTATTTCCATACAGGATGTACAAGATGTATTAAAAGTTGCTGTCGGTGGAATAGTATTGACTCAAACAGTTGAAGGTCGTGAACGTTATGGTGTGCGTGTACGTTATCCAAGAGAATTAAGAGCTAATCCAACCGATTTAAAACAAATATATATTCCTGTTGAGAAAGGTAACCCTGTTCCTTTAAGTGAATTAGCGAGTATTCGTTACGAACAAGGTCCGCAAGTCATTAAAAGTGAAGACACCTTTTTAGTAGGATATGTCTTATTCGATAAATTAGATGGTTTTGCGGAAGTAAATGTCGTTGAAAATGCACAAGCCTTAATTCAGCAAAAAATTGATTCAGGTGAGTTGGTAGTTCCAAAAGGAATCAATTACAAGTTTACAGGAACCTATGAAAATCAATTAAGAGCAGAAGAAACACTTTCTGTTGTTGTGCCATTAGCATTGCTTATTATTTTCTTAATACTTTACTTTCAATTCCGTTCTGTATCAACATCTTTAATGGTGTTTTCAGGTATTGCAGTAGCATTTTCAGGTGGTTTTATAATGATTTGGCTATATGGTCAAGATTGGTTTTTAAACTTTAATTTCTTCGGAGAAAACTTGCGAAACTTATTCCAAATGCATCCTATTAATTTAAGTGTAGCTGTTTGGGTTGGGTTTATTGCATTATTTGGTATTGCAACAGATGATGGTGTTGTAATGGCGACTTATTTAAAGCAAACCTTTGATAGAAATACACCAGAAAACAAAAAAGAAATAAGAGCTTCTATAATCGAAGCAGGTGAAAAACGTGTTCGTCCGTGTCTAATGACAACCGCAACAACAATTTTAGCATTATTACCTGTTTTAACATCAACAGGTCGTGGAAGTGATATTATGATTCCTATGGCTATACCAAGTTTTGGCGGAATGTTAATCGCTCTAATTACTTTATTCGTAGTGCCAGTATTATTTAGCTGGAAAGCAGAACTTCAACTTAAAAAAACACTAAAATGAAATATAAAAAATTGAATATAAAAGCAATTGTTATTCTTTGTTCTTTTCTCTTTGTTCTTAAAGGAAATGCACAACAATTGGAAATACTTATAGAAGAGGCTCTAAAAAATAGTCCGGAAATCCAAAAATTTGAATTGCAATATAACATCGCTTCGGAAAAAGTAAACGAGGCAAACACGATTCCTAATACTGAATTTGGTTTAGGCTACTTTGTTACCTCGCCCGAAACCAGAACAGGAGCGCAACGCTTTAGAATTTCTGCGAAACAAATGATGCCGTGGTTTGGTGCTATTACTGCAAGAAAAAATTACATAAACTCTTTGGCGGATGCTAAGTATGAAGATATCGTTATTGCGAAAAGAAAATTGGTTGCCTCAGTTTCTCAATCTTATTACAATCTGTATGCAAATACAGCTAAACAAATGGTGTTAACTAATAACATAAACCTTCTTAAAACCTATGAAACATTAGTGTTAACATCTGTTGAGGTTGGTAAAGCTTCAGCTGTAGATGTATTAAGATTGCAAATGCGTCAAAATGAGTTGATACAATTGAAAGAAATATTGGTTCAACAATATTTGGCGGAAAAAACAGCATTCAATAAACTTTTAAATAGAGATAAATTAACAGAAGTTAACGTTGTTAACGAATTGATTATTCCTTCTGAAACCAGTTTAGTTAATGTAGAAAATTTATCCCTAAATCCTGAATTGATTAAATATGACAAACTCTACCATTCTATAGAACAGTCTGAAGTTTTAAATCAAAAAGAAAGTCTACCAATGATTGGTTTTGGATTGGATTATGTGAATGTTGATAAAAGACCAAATATGAATTTTAGTGATAATGGCAAAGATATTCTAATGCCAATGGTATCAGTATCGATTCCGATATTCAACAAGAAGTACAAATCAAAAACTAGACAAAATGTGTTGATGCAGCAGGAAATAAATGCACAGAAGCAAATGCGATTAAACAACTTAGAAACTGTTTTAGACACAGCAATAAAAAACAGAGTATCCGCAGTAATTAGCTACAAAACACAACTAAATAATTTAAAACAAGCTGATGCTGCTGAAAAAATTTTAATAAAAACTTATGAATCAGGAACGATTGATTTTAAGGATGTTTTGGATATTCAAGAATTACAATTAAAGTTTCAAATAACACAAATAGAATCTATTAAAACCTATTATAAACAATCAACAATTATCAATTATTTAAGTAACTAAAAACAAGTATAATTTAAAATTAAGAACAATGAAAAACCTAAGAACAACAACAATTTTAGCAATGGCTTTTATTAGCTTAACAGTAATGTCTTGTAAAGACAGTAAAAAAGAGGTTCCAACTGATACAGTAAAGCCTGAAATGAACCACAACAACATGAATGCCTCTGATGATAAGATGGATTCAAACACTCAAAACCCTGACGTAAAATTAGTATTGGCAGATTATATGACGCTGAAAGATGCCTTGGTCGCAACCAATAAAGAGCAATCTGCAACTGCAGGTAAAAAATTAGAAAGTAGCTTAAGCAGTTTTAACGTGAGTAGCTATACCCCTGAACAGCAAAAAGAATTGAATGACATCATTACAGATGCAAAAGAACACGCTGAGCATATTGGTAAAAGTGAAATGAGTCACCAACGTGAACATTTCAAAATATTGAGCAAAGACATGATAGATATGGTTGCAATTATAGGAACAAACACAACTTTGTATCAACAATTTTGCCCTATGTATGATGGTGGTAGTGCTTGGTTAAGTATGAACAAAGACATTAAAAATCCTTTTTACGGAAGTAAAATGATGACTTGTGGAGAAGTTGAGAAGCAAATTAACTAATTGAAAATTATTAAAATCATAGCATTGGTTTTAATGGTAGCGTTTGTGGGCATACAATTTGTGCCCACAAAACGAAACCAAAGCGATGTTGTTCCAAAAACCGATTTTATGTTGGTGAACAAAGTTCCGAATGGCATTAAAAACAAGTTACAGGTATCCTGCTATGATTGCCACAGCAACAATACCACTTATCCTTGGTATAGTAAAATTCAACCAGGAGCCTGGTTTATGGAAAACCATATTAAAGACGGTAAAAAAGAATTGAATTTTAGTGAATGGGGCTCATTATCAAACCGAAGAAAAGCAAGTAAACTTCGGTCAATTATAAAGCAGATAAAAAATGACGAAATGCCTTTGAGTTCGTATACACTAATTCATAGAAATGCTATACTTTCTAAAGCTGAAAAACAGGAAATAATTCAATATATAACACAATTAAAAAATAGTTTATAAGATTATGAAACACACCTATCACATACACGGCATGACCTGCAACGGTTGTCGTAGTCACGTTGAAGAAATACTTTCAAAAGTAAAAAGTGTTTCTAAAGCTACAGTTGAATTAGAAACTGCACAAGCAACTATCGAAATGGAATCTCATATTCCTATAGAAATATTTCAAGAAGCTTTACCTATAAAGTATAGAATCACTGAGAATAAGGAAAAAAATGTATTCGCTACTTCAGACATAAATATTAAACAAATAGAAGTTGAAAAAACTAAATTACAGCAGCTAAAACCATTATTGCTCATCTTCTTTTATATCACAATAGCAAGTGTATTACTTCATTATAAAGCTTGGTCTTGGAGCGAATTTATGCTTGACTTTATGGGCTTATTCTATATAGTGTTTAGTTTCTTCAAAATGCTAGATTTAAAAGGGTTTACAGAATCTTTCAGAATGTACGATCCATTAGCCAAACAAGTTACTGTGTATGGTAAAATATACCCATTTATTGAGTCGATTTTAGGATTGATGATCTTGATGCGCTTTGAAGTTACAATAGCACTCATTATCACACTTATAATATTGAGTATTACAACTCTAGGTGTAATTAAAACCCTTTTAGATAAAAGATCTATACGTTGCGCATGTCTGGGAACTGCTTTAAAGTTACCGATGACGGAAGCAACTTTTATTGAGAATGCTATTATGATTGTAATGGCTGTATTAATGCTTTTAAACATGTTTTAAATTAACTCCTTATGAAAAAATTATTAACGATAATATGTCTCGCTATTTTATTTGTTGGTTGTAAAAATCAAAGCGAAAAAAATGAAGAACATAATCATTCCAAAAATACGAATGAGCAAGTTGAACCTGTAAAAAAGGAAGTATTAAGTCCGCATACATCTGCTATGGCAATGATTGGTGATGCTCACATACATATAGACTATTCATCACCTGGTGTTAGAAATCGAATCATATTTGGTGGTTTGGTAGGATACAACAATGTTTGGCAAGCAGGAGCACATAGAGCCACTTGGATAGAAACCAATAAAGACTTGATCGTTGATGGAAACATACTTCCGGCTGGGAAATATGGATTCTTTACAATCCCTTCAAAGGAAGACTGGACGATCATGATTAATAAAAATTGGGATCAACATGGTAAAGATGATTATGATGAAAAAGATGATGTACTTAGACTTAAGGTGAAACCAATTCTTTCAGAAGAAATAACAGAGCATTTAGAATATAAAGTGAGTAAGGTTAGCGAAGAGGAAGGTTCAATTTCGTTGACTTGGGAAAAAGTATCTCTGAAGTTCAAATTTAAAATAAAAAGTTAATTATGAAAAAATATATAATTTATTCAGGTTTATTGGTCGTCGGGCTATTATTAGGGTGGGTACTTTTTGGTAATTCATCCAATGAAAAAACAGAACAGAATCATTCTGAAACAACCGAAAAAAATCAAATGTGGACCTGCTCTATGCATCCACAGATTATGCAGCCTGAAGCAGGTGATTGTCCTATCTGTGGCATGGATTTAATTCCAGCAGAAAGCAATAGCGATGGTTTAATGGCAAACCAATTCAAGCTAACCGAGAATGCAATTGCTTTAGCAAATATTCAAACGTCAATTGTTGGTAATAACAATAGAAAAGGCAGTAGAATTAAACTTTCAGGTAAGATTGTAGAAAATGAAGAAGCCAATGCAGTTCAAGTCAGCTATTTTTCTGGAAGAATAGAACAGTTAAATGTTAGTTTTACAGGCGAAGAAATAAGAAAAGGACAATTATTAGCTACCATATATTCACCAGAATTATATGCAGCACAACAAGAACTCATTACCTCTTTATCTTTAAAAGAATCACAGCCTGCATTATATAACGCAGTTCGTAATAAGTTGAAATTATGGAAGCTTTCTGAAAGTCAGATTAAACAGATTGAGGAAACTGGTAAAGTCAAAGAAAACTTTCCTATATATGCAACAGTTTCAGGTACAGTATCAGAAAAGTTGGTAGAACAGGGCGATTATATTAAGCAAGGTCAACCTTTACTTAAAATTGCAAACCTCAATACTGTATGGGCTAATTTTGATGTGTATGAAAATCAAATCAGCCAATTTAAAAAAGGACAAGACATTAAGATAATTACAAACGCTTATCCAAATAAGGAGTTTAAAGGAAAAGTAGATTTTATAGGCCCAATTTTAAATCTCAAAACACGAACAGTAACCTTACGAGTGGTGTTAAATAATCAGAACGATATTTTTAAACCAGGAATGTTTGTAGAAGGAAAAATAAAAGGTGTTTCTTCCAATAAAGAAGAAGTTTTAACCATTCCATCTACGGCTATTTTATGGACAGGAACACGTTCAGTCGTTTACATTAAAGCAATCCCAAATAAAGCTATTTTTGAAATGCATGAAATCACATTAGGCAATAAGGTTGGAGATAATTACGAGGTGTTAGAAGGGTTAAATAATAGCGATGAAATAGTAACAAATGGAACGTTTACTGTTGATGCAGCGGCTCAATTACAAGGAAAAAAATCAATGATGAATAAAGTAGGTGGCAAAGTGATGACTGGTCACGAGGGACATCTTGGTCTGGAAGAGAATGCTTTAGTTACCAATGAGAATCATTTCAATATGAATGAAAGGGTGAATGTATCAAAGGCTTTTCAAAACCAATTAAAAGCATCTTTTAATGATTATATCAAATTGAAAAATGCTTTAGTAAAAGATGCTTCAAATAATGTAGTTACAGAATCAAAAAGGCTATTAGATAATTTGTCTAAAATTGATATGAAGCTATTAACAGATAAAAAGACTCATCAGCATTGGATGTCATTAGAAAAAGAGATAAAAGCATCGGCAACATTAATTTCAAAAACATCTAATATCAAAGAGCAGAGGAACCATTTCAAACATCTATCATCGCATTTAATTAATACAGTGCAATTATTTGGCGTCAATGAAAAAATATTTGTAGAGTTTTGTCCAATGGTAGATAATAATAAAGGTGCTTATTGGTTGAGTCTAGAGGAAAAAATATTCAATCCGTATTATGGTGATGCAATGCTAAAATGTGGGAGTGTGAAGCAGGTTATAGAATAGTTTCTACTATTCACTATACCGATATTAACAGGAGGTTTACCATAACTAAAATTAGGAACTAATACAGGTAATATTTTTTAATTGCGCTTTATTTTCTTAATATTATAAACGCTAGCCTCTACTCTTTTGAATGCTTACCAGTATTCCTACATTATCGGCATAGCGAACAAAACTAAATCCTCTAGGCTTAATTCTTGGTCTAATTCATCTAAAATAATATTGGATATTGGATAGTAAAGGATTAAAAGGGTTTCCTTGATGAGTAACTCTTTTCTTGTTGGTTTATACGCAACTAATCTAATTTATACTTTTATGTATAAATTAATACAGACTTTTTAGTATAGATTAAAAAACAATGTATACCTTTGCCTTGTAGGTTTATTTACATCCCATAAAATCTAGTATTAAAACTTTTAAACAATGAAAATAACAGCACAAGACGAGTATGGCTTAAGAATATTGGTACGGATTTCAAAGTGTAAGGGTAATGCTGGCTTAAGCATCCCTCAGCTTAGTGAATTGGAAGGGCTATCACAACCCAATGTTTCTAAATTAACCCGAATACTTCGTATAGAGGGATTGATCAATAGTACCAAAGGACATGTTGGAGGATATGTACTTGCCAGACCTGCTGCTAATATAACTGTAAACGATATTTTGAAAGCTTTAAGTGGACGGTTGTTTGATAAAGAATTCTGTATCAATCATACTGGCGTAATGAAAATATGCAGCAATTCGACAGATTGTTCTATTCGTTCCCTTTGGACCATAGTGCAATCCGCAATTGATAAGCTATTAGATAATATAACGCTAGCCGATTTATCGAATAGTGAAAAAGAAGCGACGGTTACCTTTCAAAGTTTATTTGAAGAAATAACAACAGAGAATTGAAAATTATTATAATAATTAATAAAAAATAGAATGATAACAGTTTCAGAAAATGCAAAACAACACGCGTTAAGTTTAATAACAGACCAAAACAGCCCCGAAGGAACATTTATTCGTGTAGGTGTTGATGGTGGTGGTTGTTCAGGTCTTACCTACAAACTCGAGTTCGATACTATTATTACAGAAAGCGATAAGATTTTTGAAGACAAAGGAATAAAGATTGCCGTTGACAAAAAAAGCTTTTTGTATTTAATAGGTACAGAACTGGATTATGTAGGAGGATTAAACGGAAAAGGCTTTGTATTTGTCAATCCGAACGCAAGTAGAACTTGTGGTTGTGGAGAGTCATTTGGAGTGTAAAATAGTTTACTTGTTTTTACAAAACGTTGAACTTTGAACGTTCCACTTTCCAACGTTCTAACAATATAATAATACTAAAAAAATGGCAATTATAATTACAGAAGAATGTATTAATTGTGGCGCTTGTGAACCGGAATGCCCTAATAATGCCATCTATGAAGGGGGTGATGAATGGCGTTTTTCTGACGGAACATCTGTAAAAGGAATGTTTACCTCAAAAAGTGGATTGACTGCCGATGCAAATGAACCGCAAGAACCTATATCAGACGAAGTTTATTATATCGTCGCCGATAAATGTACAGAGTGTGTTGGTTTTCATGATGAACCCCAATGTGCCGCAGTTTGCCCAGTAGACTGTTGTGTGGATGATGACAATTGGCGTGAAAGCAAAGAAGAATTATTTGCAAAAAAAGACACATTACATTTAATAAATTAATCCAGATGACTATTGGAATTTGGATGTACCAATGAATAATACATAGTAAAATTTAAATAGTATGAATGAAGTTTTAGAACAAAAAATCAGCACGGAATACAAATACGGGTTTGTTACCGATATTGATTCTGACAACGCACCGAAAGGATTGAATGAAGATATTATTCAATTTATTTCTGCTAAAAAAAATGAACCAGAATGGATGTTAGATTATAGATTAACGGCATTCCGTCATTGGTTAACAATGGAGGAGCCAGACTGGGCTCATGTTTCTTACCCTAAGCCAGACTATCAGGATATTATTTATTATTCAGCTCCAAAGCCAAAAAAAGTATTAAAGAGTCTAGATGAGGTGGATCCTGAATTATTAAAAACATTTCAAAAACTAGGTATTTCAATCTTAGAACAAGAACGCCTTTCAGGGGTAGAAAATAGAGTAGCACTAGATATTATTGTGGACAGTGTTTCGGTAAAAACAACATTTACAGCAGCGTTAGCCGAAAAAGGAATTATTTTTTGTTCGTTTGGAGAAGCAATTCAAGAACATCCAGAATTAGTACAAAAATACATGAGTTCTGTTGTTCCATATACTGATAATTTTTATGCGGCACTAAACTCCGCTGTTTTCACTGACGGCTCGTTTTGTTATATTCCAAAAGGCGTTCGTTGTCCGATGGAACTTTCAACGTATTTTAGAATAGAAGCGGCAGGTACTGGTCAATTTGAACGTACCTTAATTATTGCCGATGAAGGTTCGTATGTGAGTTATCTTGAAGGGTGTACCGCTCCAGTGCGTGATGAAAATCAATTGCACGCAGCCGTTGTAGAACTTGTTGCACATAAAGATGCGCAAATAAAATACAGCACCGTGCAAAACTGGTATCCAGGAGATAAAGAGGGTAAAGGAGGTGTTTTCAATTTCGTTACTAAACGTGGTATTTGTATGGAAGAAAATGCTAAAATTTCTTGGACACAAGTAGAAACAGGTTCTGCAATTACTTGGAAATATCCATCGGTCATTTTAAAAGGTGACAATTCAATAGGGGAATTTTATTCTGTAGCAGTTACAAATAACTATCAGCAAGCAGATACGGGAACAAAAATGATCCATATCGGGAAAAACACTAAAAGCACAATCATCTCAAAAGGGATTTCGGCAGGCTTTAGCAACAACAGTTATAGAGGATTGGTTCGTATTGCAAAAGGCGCAGAAAATGCTCGTAATTTTTCGCAATGTGATAGTTTATTGATGGGGGATCAATGTGGAGCACATACATTTCCATACATCGAAATAAAAAACAATACTGCTGTTGTAGAACACGAAGCAACAACTTCAAAAATTGGTGAAGACCAGCTCTTTTATTGCAAACAACGAGGTATTGATAATGAAAAAGCGATTGGTTTAATTGTAAACGGCTATTGCAAAGACGTTTTAAGTCAATTGCCAATGGAGTTTGCTGTTGAAGCACAAAAATTATTGGAAGTTTCCTTGGAAGGCTCTGTAGGATAAAAATAAATACTCATAATTCAAAATTTAAAAAATGTTATCAATAAAAAACCTACATGCGTCAATTGACGGAAAAGAAATTCTGAAAGGAATTAATTTAGAAATAAAAGTTGGAGAAGTACACGCTATTATGGGACCTAATGGTTCAGGAAAAAGCACATTGGCAGCGGTACTTGCAGGACGTTCCGAATATGACGTTACAGCAGGTGAAGTACTCTATAACGGTAAAAATCTGTTAGAATTAGAGGCGGAAGACAGAGCCAGAGAAGGCGTTTTTCTTGCATTTCAATATCCCGTTGAAATACCAGGAGTCAGCAATATTAATTTTTTAAAAACAGCTATTGGTGAAATCCGTGCTTACAAAGGATTGGAGCCTATGAAAGCAAAAGATTTTTTAATGATGCTGAAAGAAAAGCAAAAGCTAGTTGAGATAGACGGAACACTTGTCAGTCGTTCTATAAACGAAGGTTTTAGCGGAGGTGAAAAAAAACGGAATGAAATATTTCAGATGGCAATGCTAGAACCGAAACTATCCATACTTGATGAAACAGATAGTGGGCTAGATATTGATGCGTTACGCATTGTTGCAAACGGAGTAAATAAATTAAAATCAAAAGAGAACGCAACTATTATCATCACACACTATCAACGCTTGTTGGATTATATTATACCCGATTTTGTGCACGTATTATACAACGGAAAAATTGTAAAGTCAGGATCAAAAGAATTGGCTTTAGAGTTGGAGGAAAAAGGATATGATCATATTAAAGAAGTAGTAGAAGCTTAATTTATTACAAAATGGAAACAGCTATTAAGACCAGTACGATAAAAGATAAATTGATTTTTGAATTTGAAAACTCCAAATTATTTTTATTTGGCAATACACAACTTCGTGATAAAGCTATGGAAAGCTTTTACAAACAAGGTGTTCCAACACGAAAGCACGAAGAATATAAATATACCCGTGTGGATTTGATGCTGAAAGGAGAATTTGATTTTTCGACAAATAAAAACTGTAGTGATGCGCAAATTGAGCAGCTAAAATTTTTAAAAGAGGCCTATATTGTAATTATTGAGAACGGTATTTTTGTTGAAGGGGCATCAAACTTGCAAAACCTTCCAAAGGGATTAACAATATGCAGTTTAGTAGATGCAGTAAAAAGCAATTCACCTGTTTTTGAAAAACATTATGCACAATATGCGGATGTAAAAACGGATCCATTCATTGCTTTAAATACAGCTATGGCTAAAGACGGAGTATTTATTTATATTGCAAAAAATGTGATCATTGATAAACCGATACACATCATTCATATTTCAACAGCATTCGAAAACACCATTATTCATCCACGAAATTTAATCGTTGTTGATGAAAATGCACAAGCAAAAATCATCGAATCATTTGAAACGGTAGATTCTACCGCAAAAACAGTTAGTAATGCATTAACAGAAATTGTAGTTGATAAGAATGCTATTGTTGACCATTATAAAATTCAGGATGAAAAAGAGTTAGGTTATTTAGTGAATACTACACAAGTAATTCAGCAAAAACAAAGCGTATTTTCTACCAATACAATTACGTTGAGTGGTTCTTTAGTACGTAATAATTTAACGTTAGTGTTGGATGATGAACACATTGAATCGCATTTGAACGGATTGTATTTAACGACAGGGAATCAAGTTGTAGACAACCACACTGTGGTAGATCATCGCAAGCCAAATTGCAATAGCAACGAGCTTTACAAAGGTATTATTGACGGAAAGTCAACCGCTACTTTTAATGGAAAAATATTTGTTAGAAAAGATGCGCAAAAAACAAATGCGTTTCAATCAAACAAAAATATTTTACTAAGTGAAGACGGAACAATTAATACAAAACCGCAATTAGAAATTTATGCCGATGATGTAAAATGTTCGCACGGGACAACAACAGGTAAGTTGGATGAAGAAAAAATATTTTACCTACGGGCGCGTGGGATAGGTGTAATAAATGCTAAAAAATTATTGATGCACGCATTTGCTTCGGAAGTTATAAATAGGATAAAAATTGAAGCTTTACGTGAATATATTGAAGAAAATATTTCCAAAACATTTGAATAATAAAAATGGAAACAATCACAAAAAACAATACTCTCAATATTCAAAAACTTCGACAGGATTTCCCTATACTTTCCAAAAAGGTTAATAGCAGACCCCTAGTGTATTTGGATAGTGGGGCAACAGCGCAAAAGCCTAAACAGGTAATTGATGCCATTAGCAATTATTATCAAACACAAAATGCCAATATACACCGTGGTGTACATCAATTGAGTCAAGAGATAACAATTGCGTATGAGAATGCACGTGCTACTGTTCAAAATCATTTGAATGCTGCCTTGTCGCAAGAAATTATTTTTACCAGCGGCACTTCCGAAAGTATCAACTTGGTAGCAAGCTCATTTGGAAAAAAATATATAAAAGCCGGTGATGAAGTCATCATTAGCGAAATGGAGCATCATAGCAATATACTTCCTTGGCAGGTACTTTGTGAGGAAAAAGGCGCTATATTAAAAGTAATTCCGATTAATGAAAAAGGAGAATTACGTATGGATGAATACAAAAAACTACTCCACAGTAAAACAAAAATAGTAGCGGTTACGCATGTTTCAAATACACTTGGAACCATTAATCCTGTAAAAGAAATGATTGCGCTTGCACATGAAAAAAATATTCCGGTATTGATTGATGGTGCTCAGGCAGTGCCGCATGTAAAAGTAGATGTACAAGATTTAGATGCAGATTTTTACTGCTTTAGCGGACATAAATTATTTGGGCCAACAGGTGTTGGAATACTGTATGGAAAAGAAAAGTGGTTGAATGAAATGCCTCCATATAAAGTGGGAGGCGGTATCATAAAAACGGTTACGTTTAAAAAAACAACATATGCCGATCTGCCTTTAAAATTTGAAGCAGGAACTCCCAATATTGCTGGTGGTATTGGATTAGCCGCAGCAATTGAGTATGTAAATGAAATTGGCTTAGAAAATATTGGTGGGTATGAGCACGAACTTTTAGAATATGCCACTTTAAAATTGTTGGCGATTGAAGGATTGAGAATTATAGGCACAGCAAAAGAAAAAGCAAGTGTTATTTCTTTTGTAATTGAAGAAATTCATCCATTGGATATTGGAACTTTATTAGACAAACAAGGCATTGCTGTACGCACAGGACACCATTGCACACAACCGCTGATGGAGTATTTTGGATTGCCAGGCACCATACGTGCTTCATTAGCGTTTTACAATACGAAAGAAGAAATTGATGTACTGGTGAATGGAATACAGAAAGCAATTAAAATGTTGAAATAGAAATAAGTCCGAAGTTGGAAAGTCCAAAATTAAAAGTTAAAAAACATGGCTAAAATTAACAGTTTTGAAGATATTCAAGCATGGCAGAAAGCAAGAGAGTTGAATAAAGAAATTTATAAAGTTTCAAATAGTGGAATTTTTAGTAAGGACTATGGATTAAGGGATCAAATCAGAAGAGCAAGTGTTTCTATTGTGTCAAATATTGCTGAAGGTTTTGAAAGAAATGGGAGTAAAAAATTTAAACAATTTTTATCAATTGCCAAAGGCTCAGCCGGAGAAGTTAGAGCACAATTATATGTTGCTTTGGATTTAGAGTATTTAACAAAAGAAGAGTTTGAAAAGCTCAATGGGCTTGTACTTGACACAAGCAGGATGATAAGCGGATTCATCAATTATTTAAAAAACTCTGAATTAAAAGGAACAAAGTTCAACTAAGCTTTATAACAAAAAGTCCAAAGTTGAAAGTTAGAAAGGCCAAAGTCTGCAGGACTAAGTTTTATAACATTGGACATTAAACTTTTAAACATTAAACATATAAATGAGAATATTAGCGATAGAAAATGAAATAGTAGAAGAGTTTGAATTATTTGGTGATGACTGGGAAGGTAAGTACGAGCATTTGATTGATTTGGGAAAAAACCTGCCATTGATTGACAAGCAATACAAAACCGATGACAGATTGATAAAGGGCTGTCAGAGCAAAGTTTGGTTACACTCAGAGTTGAAAGACGAAAAAGTTGTTTTTACAGCTGACAGCGATGCAATTATTACAAAAGGAATTGTAGCATTAATGATAAGAGTCATATCAGAGCATACAGCAGATGAAATTATAAATGCTCAATTTGAATTTATTAATAAAATAGGATTAATAGAGCACCTCTCGCCTACCCGTAGTAATGGTTTAGTAAGTATGATAAAACAAATGAAATTAGATGCAGTGGTATTGAAAGTCCAATGGTTGAACTTAACAACTTTAAACTAAAAAAAATGGCAGCAATAATAATTACACAAAATACGGAGCTTACACAAAAGGCTATTGATACACTTAAAACTTGTTACGACCCTGAAATACCTGTTGATATTTGGGAACTGGGATTGATTTACGAACTCAATATTGATAAAGAGAACAACCTCACGATGATAATGACTTTAACATCACCAAATTGTCCGGTAGCTGAAACATTGCCACCTGAAACAGAGCAAAAATTGCGTGAAATAGAAGGAGTCAAATCAGCAAAAATAACAATGACTTTTGACCCACCCTGGGAAAAAGAAATGATGAGTGAAGAGGCGACTCTCGAATTAGGATTTATGTAAAATGGAAAAGGAAATAATTAATAAAGTAGCATTAAGTGGTATTATCACTATCGATCTTGAAGAGTTTTACCCTCAGGGAGATCGTGTATTGTTTGACATAAAAGAGCACTTATTTCAAGGTTTGATTTTGAAAGAAAAAGACTTTAGGGAGTTTGTTAAGAATGAAAACTGGAGTACATACACAGATAAATACGTGGCTCTTATTTGTTCAGAAGATGCTGTTGTTCCAGTCTGGGCATATATGCTATTGGTAACACACTTAGCCCCTTTTGTAAAGAAAGTGGTGTTCGGTGATTTAGAAACACTTGAAACAGTTTTGTATACTGAGATACTTAATAAGTTAGATATCAATGCTTATAAAGATGCCCGCATCGTTATAAAAGGTTGTGGCGATTTGCCTGTGCCTAAAGCGGCTTATGTTGAGATTACCAGTCTTTTACGCCCGGTTGCAAAAAGTATTATGTATGGAGAAGCTTGTTCTATGGTTCCTTTATACAAACAGCCTAAACTGCCTAAACAGATTCAATAAGTAACTGAAATAAGAAACCGACAAGATGGAAAACACAAATGTTAAAGTAACTGTGCTGGCAAACGGTCCACTATTAGTAGAAGGAAGCATTACAGTAGTAAAAAAGGATGGTAGTTCAGAAACAAAAGAGCAAAAATCTTTCCTGTGTCGATGTGGACATTCACAGAATAAACCGTATTGCGATGGTTCGCACAAGAATAATAATTTTCAGGATTAATAGTTAATAACATGCTGAATTACACGAATAAAAAAGAGTAGACGTAAATTTTATCAAGAATGAAACAACAAAACGTTAGTCAAAAATTAATCAGCTCTCATCTTATTTCAGGTGAGATGAATCCTGGAACCGAAATCGGGTTGAAAATTGATCAGGTATTGTTGCAAGATGCCACAGGCACATTGGTAATGTTGGAATTGGAAGCATTTGACTTAAATAAAATCAAACCAGAGGTCGCGGTACAATATGTAGATCATAATCTGCTTCAAACGGATTATAAGAATATGGATGACCACCTATTTCTACAGTCGGCAGCGGCACGTTTTGGATTCTGGTTTAGTAGGTCAGGAAACGGAATTAGCCATGTAGTACACATGGAGCGGTTTGGTAGACCGGGTAAAACGCTATTGGGTTCAGACAGCCATACTCCTGCCGGTGGTGGTATTGGAATGCTTGCTATCGGTACGGGTGGATTGGATGTAGCGCTTGCTTCAGCAGGTGAACCTTATTTTGTTAAAATGCCAAAAGTAATGGGTATCAAACTCATTGGAAAGTTACCCGATTGGGTAAGCGCTAAAGATGTAATTTTAGAAATGCTTCGCAGGTATGATGTAACTGGAGGACGTGGATATATCTTAGAATATTATGGACCAGGCCTGAAATCTCTGAGTGCCTGGGACCGTCATGTTATCGCTAATATGGGAACAGAGACAGGCGCTACAACTTCGGTGTTTCCTTCCGATGAAATCACTCGTGAATTTCTCATACAAGAAGGAAGGGAAGACGAGTGGATAAAATTGGAAGCCGATGAGGGCGCAACATACGATCATAATATAGAAATTAATTTATCTGAGTTAGAACCTTTAATTGCACTTCCTGGTAGTCCAGGCAATGTTGTTCCTGTAAGAGAAGTTAGTGGATTAAAAATACAACAAGTTGTTATTGGCTCTTCTGCAAATCCCGGATTACGTGATTTTTGGATCGCCTCTCAAATTGTAAAAGGTCAAGTTGTTTCTCCTGATGTTTCTTTGGATATCAATCCTTCATCTCGCCAAGTGTTAGAAAATTTAACAGAAATGGGTGCTCTTGGACCGTTGATTGCTGCTGGCGCACGCTTGCATCAATCGGGTTGTATGGGATGTATTGGTATGGGACAAGCTCCTGCCACCAATACGATCAGTATCCGAACAATGCCACGTAATTTTCCAGGACGTTCAGGTACACTCGATGACCAAGTATACCTATGTAGCCCGGAAACTGCGGCAGCTTCTTCACTTACAGGAAAAATTACAGATCCCCGAGATCTCGTGTCTTTAATGAATATTACGTATCCAAAATGGAAAGAACCAGCACAAATCAAGATAAATAAAAAGCTGCTGATTGCTCCAACAGAAGCATCTCCTGAATTGGTGAAGGGACCAAACATTAAAACCCTTCCCGATTTTGAAGAACTTCCGGATGAACTAGAAATCCCTATCCTATTAAAAATGGGAGATGATATCTCAACAGATGGAATACTGAAAGCGGGTGCCGATGTATTGCCTTTACGCTCAAATATTCCGGAACTAAGTAAATATGCTTATTATGCTATTGACCAAAGTTTCTATGATAGAGCCATTCAAAATCAAAAAACACATACAGGGTTTTGTGTTATAGCAGGCGAAAATTACGCACAAGGTTCAAGTAGAGAACACGCTGCATTATCTCCTCGGTATCTTGGGCAAAAGTTTGCCATTGCAAAATCTTATGCTCGTATCGGTTGGCAGAACTTAATTAATTTTGGGATGATTCCGTTTGAGTTTAAAAACGCAGCTGACTGGGACAAACTAGAACAAGGCGATGTTTTACGAATAGAAGGCTTAAAGACAGCCATCAAAAACAGAACTTCAGTAACAGCTATTATACTTGGAAAAAACATTGAAATCCCACTTACTTACAACATCAGTGAGAGACAAGTTGAACATCTCTTAAAAGGTGGGGTTATTAATTTTGTAAAGCAAAATTGAGATGAAAAAAAACAGGAAGGATAAAAAAAGGCTGATGCTCAAAATTATACTTGTTTTTACAAGCGTTTTGTTGCTTTCTTGCAATGAAAAAAAACAGGTATATGAATCCGATTCGTTGAAGATTTCTCAAAATTTACTGTATGCTGTAAAAGCAAACGAGAACTTTAATGTTTGGGTAGATACGCTTGAGAACTTCAGCATAAAATCGTTGAAAAAGCAGTTGAATAATGACAGTCGGAAAAAAGTATTTTGGATAAATGTTTACAATGCTTACACACAAATTTCATTAAAAAAAGATACTTCTGCATATCAAAAAAAAGAAGTTTTTTTTAAAACGAAAAATATTTTGATTAGTGGTGAACTGCTTAGTCTGGATGATATAGAACATAATTTTTTAAGTAAAAAAAAGGGCGACACTGGATTTAAAAATCAGTTTCAATTAACTACAACAGACCCTAGGATCCATTTTGCCCTGAATTGTGGTGCTGCAAGCTGTCCTATTATTCGCTTTTATGAAGTGGAAAAAATTGAGGAGCAATTGAATTTGGCAACACAAGTTTATTTAGAATCAGATGTAGAATATGACAGGGTTGCGAATACGGTTTCTGTTCCGGTACTTATGAAGTGGTTTCAAGACGATTTTAACGGGGAAGAAGGCATTTTATATTTTTTGAAAAAATTTGAAATCATTCCTGAAAATGAGCATCCTAAAATTCAATTTAAGGAATACGATTGGACAATTCTGAAAGATAAATTTGCAGAATAACGGATTAAAAAACAGTATTCTGTGCACACAAAATTGTGTACAATTAGAACAAAAGAAAGAACAAATAGTACAATAAATGGAGACAATACATAAAATAAGCATTGATGTAAAACACATCACAACACTTACAGGACATAGTGGTTGTGTATATGCGATGGATAAAGGCTTCTCTGAACATACTGTTTTTACAGGTGGTAGCGATCGATGTATTGCATTATGGAATTTAGAAACGCTGCAAGCAGAAAAATTTTCAGCAGCATTACCAGCACCTATTTATACCATTTGTCATATTCCTGAAAAAAACATCTTACTAGCAGGAACAACTACAGGAAGTATTCACATACTTGATTTAGAGAAAAAAGAAGAAATCAAAATACTTCAACATCATCAGGCACCCGTTTTTGATATACAATATTCATTAGAAACTAATTGTTTTTATACAGCCGGTGGCGATGGTAACTTTGCAGTATGTGATCTTGATACGTTGTCATTAATTAAAATGAAAAAACTATCACAAAAGAAAGTCCGCAGCATTGATTTTAATTATACGACTTCTGAAATAGCTGTTGCCTTAGGAGATTGCAATATTCTTGTGTTTGACTTGCACACATTAGATCATAAAAAAGATTTTATTGCGCATGAGCTTGCAGCAAATGTTGTGCGGTATAGCCCTGATGGTAAATTCCTTTTAACAGGAGGAAGAGATGCTCATTTGAGTGTTTGGGATGTAGGAAATTATGAATTATTAAAGTCAATTCCTGCACATAATTGGGCTATTTACGATATCGTATTTAATCCTGATGCAACCTTATTTGCAACTGCCAGTCGTGATAAAACGATCAAAATTTGGGATGCAAAAACATATCAATTATTAAAACGCATCACGAAAGAAAATTTTGAAGCACATACACACTCTGTCAATAAATTAATATGGAGTACGTATCATAATTATTTAGTTTCTGTAGGTGATGATAGAATGGTAATGGTACGGGAAGTACATATAAAATAAAGAAAAACAACAGATTAAAGGAAGCCAAAAATGAATATAACGAAAGAGCAAGTTTTAGAAGCTTTAAAAAATGTAGACGACCCTGATTTAAAAAAAGATTTGGTAACGCTTGGTATGATAAAGGAGTTGGAAGTAGACGGTAAAAACGTGAGTTTTACCGTAGTACTTACAACACCTGCGTGCCCAATGAAAGAAATGATTCACAAGGCTTGTGTAAATGCAGTGTTGCATTATATAGATGAAGAAGCCATTGTAAATGTGAAAATGACAGCCGATGTATCATCGCGTAAAAGCAGTGGACCTATGTTGCCAAACGTGAAAAATATTATTGGAGTCGCTTCTGGAAAAGGTGGTGTTGGGAAATCAACAGTGGCTTCAAATTTAGCCTTGGCTTTGGTAAAGTTAGGTGCGTCGGTTGGTTTGGTGGATGCCGATATTTATGGTCCATCACAAACCATTATGTTTGATGTAATGGATGCAAAGCCAATGATTAAAGAGGTTGATGGTGTCAATAAAATGATTCCCATAGAAAGTTTTGGAGTCAAATTATTATCTATCGGTTTTTTTGTTGATACTTCTAAAGCCCTTGTATGGCGTGGGCCAATGGCATCAAAAGCGGTTGTTCAATTATTTCAGGAAGGAGATTGGGGGGAATTAGATTATATGATTATTGATTTACCTCCAGGAACTGGTGATATTCATTTAACATTGGTTGGTGCCGTTCCTTTGAATGGAGTAGTGATTGTAAGTACGCCTCAATTTGTGGCGTTGGCAGATGCAAAAAAAGGAGTTGGAATGTTTCAGTTACCACAAATAAATGTCCCCGTTTTAGGTATTGTAGAGAATATGGCTTATTTCAGTCCGCCAGACGAGCCTGAAAAAAAATATTATATTTTTGGTAAAGACGGAGCAAAAAAACTTGCAGAAGAATTAGAAGTTCCATTATTGGGTGAAATACCATTGGTACAAAGCATCTGTGAATCTGGTGATTCGGGTCGCCCAGCGGTACTGCAAGACGATACGCCGCAAGCTATTGCCTATCTGGAAATGGCACGTAAAGTGGCACAACAAGTATCTATACAAAATGCAAAAGCACCAGCTCAAGTAGCAGATGTTAAGTGGTAAAACAATAAAATAACACCTGTTTTTTTCGATAAAAGCGTAAATAAATATAAAAAAATGAACACACCGATTACCATTTATACAGAAATGACGCCTAACCCCGTCACAATGAAATTTGTACTGAACTTTTTATTAATTGATGAGGAAGGCGAAAGTATTGAATTCCGAACAAGAGAAAAGGCTGCCATTTCTCCTATTGCAAAAAAAATATTTGAGCTGCCTTATGTCACAGGCGTTTTTATTACTTCTAATTTTATTACAATTACCAGGAATGAAAGTTGTGAATGGTTCGAGGTTATGCCAGAAATTAAGGAGCTAATTAAAGCAAAACTTGCTCTGAAGGAACCCCTTCTTACGAGTGACTTTATTGAAGAAGCATCCGAAGTTCCTATAAACGTTTCTGGAGATATTGAACAAAAAATTATTTCGATTCTTGATGAATATATTCGGCCTGCGGTTGAAGGAGATGGTGGTGCAATTCATTTCAAGTCTTTTGAAAACGGAGCAGTAACTGTGACACTTAAAGGTTCTTGTAACGGCTGCCCGTCCACCAATACAACATTGAAAATGGGTGTTCAAAATTTGCTACGGGAAATGCTTCCTGAAGTAAAAACAGTAATTACGGAAACCGTATAAAAGCAATACCACGGCAACTGTAATTTATACAGCAGATATTACGATAAGTATCACGTAATAACTTAAATGAAGGAGTCATAAAAATAGCTCGGTTTATCCCATTTTTAGTATCGGGTCAAGCGAATGATTTATAATTACGAGTACAAATTAAAAACGTTACAGAGTTTATTAGGGTCTCTTTAAAACCCTGAATTTTATTTTAATTCTAAATAGTACACCATGTATCCAGAACAATTAGTACTGCCAATGAAGGAAGAACTTACCTCTGTTGGTTTTGAAGACCTCCGCAGCGCTACGGAAGTAGATGCTGCCATTAACTCAAAAGGCACCGTGTTAATAGTTGTTAATTCAGTTTGCGGATGTGCTGCTGGTGCTGCACGCCCGGGAGTAAAACTTTCATTGGAGGCAACTAAGCGCCCTAGCCGTATTACAACTGTGTTTGCCGGTTTTGACACTGAAGCTACTGAACAGGCACGAAAACATTTTTTACCCTTTCCTCCGTCATCACCTTGTATTGGTTTATTTAAAGATGGAAAATTGGTTCATTTTGTAGAACGCCATCATATTGAAGCAAGTTCAATAGCGCTAATTTCCGAAAACTTAAAGGCCGCTTATGAAGAATTTTGTTAATCAAAAAATAGATACAAATGATATCCTTTAAAGAGATGCCATTACACTCACGAGTGTGGATATACCAATCCATCCGTGAGTTTTCTAAAAATGAGAGTACGCAGCTAAAAAAGAAAGCAGACTGTTTTATTTCTGAGTGGACTTCGCACGGAAAAATGATGAGCGCTTGCATTGAAATATTTCACAATCTTTTTATTGTAGTATGTGTGGATGAAAAAACGACTTCTGCCAGCGGATGCGGAATTGACAAGTCTGTAAAATTCATTCAGAAATTAGAATCCGACTTCGGCGGAAATACGTTTCTCCTTGATAGAATGAATGTTGCTTACAGAAAGAATGCTCACCTTAATGACGAAGTCGGGCAAGGGAAAATTATTTTGTGTCCTATTTCTGAATTCAAAAATGTATTCACATCTCCGGAAAGAATAAAAGGGATAACAGTATTCAATAACCTCGTAAATACCAAAGCAGCCTTGGAGCAAAATTGGGAAGTGCCCTTGGAAAAAAGTTGGCAATATGAGAAATTTAAATAAATAGTAAAAAAAATAGCACTGTTGTTGGAAGTTGTTTTTTCGATTCGTTTAAAACATTGATTTTAACGTCTTTATTTTAGAAAAATAGTTCAACACAAAAAACAAAATAATGAAAAGTAGGATTGAACAATTACAAGAATTTTTAAAGGAGAATAACAATGATTCTTTTTTGAAATACGCATTGGCATTAGAATATGTTAGGGTGGAGGAAAATAATACAGCGAGAGATTGCTTTTTGAAATTGATAAAAGATGATGAAAATTATGTTGCGAGCTATTATCAATTGGGGAAATTATATGAGTCGCTGAATGACCTAGAGAACGCAATTGAAATTTATAAAAAAGGAATTAAGATTGCGCAAAAAAGTGAGCATAAAAAAACACTGTTAGAATTACAGGAAGCTTATAATATGCTGATAGAAATTGATGAAGATGAATATTAATTGCCCTATTTTTGATGAAACAGAAAAATTTAGAATTTTAGATGCTCCTGAAAGGGACTTAAAATATAGTATAATACTCCGTCATTGCGAGGAACGAAGCAATCTCATTATTTATAAAGATTGCTTCGGGCTGAAAACCCTCGCAATGACGACTTACGTGAGCAGGTTTAATACATTCCCGAAAGGGCTTAAAATATAATACCGATATAATATGGATTGTGATAAGTATTCAATAGAAGGTTCTTTTATTCCCGAAGAGAGCAAAAATAATGGTTCGATCCTTGTGTATGGGCACAGTCAATCAGATGTATATGACTGGTTGTCGGATATTGTGATGCCCCCTGATTATAAAATTTGCAATATTATAGAGATAAAATTTAAAGGATCCCGTAAGGAATTCTATCTTAATCTTCAAAACACAGATCTAAAAAGTGGAGAATTGGTTGTTGTGGAGGGCAATATGGGTGGTTATGATGTTGGACATGTTTCCTTAACTGGTGAACTGGTAAGTATGCAGCTCAAGAAAAAGAATGTGCGTACGGAGGATGTCGTTAAAAAAATCTATCGCATTGCAAATCCTGCTGATGCAACTAAATGGAAGCTTGCTAAAGAGATGGAATTAGATACTTTGTATAAAGCACGGGTCATAGCCAAAGAGCTTGGCTTATCTATGAAACTAACCGATGTAGATTACCAGGGAGATAACTCTAAAGCCACATTTTATTACACCGCAGAAGGACGTGTAGATTATCGGGAGTTAATTAAACACCTGTACAAAACCTTTCATATACGCATTGAAATGCGTCAAATTGGGATGCGTGAGGAAGCAAATCGAATTGGTGATATTGGTCCTTGTGGAAGTTATATGTGCTGTCATACTTGGTCTACTAATTTTAAAAATGATTCTCCTTTTGCTACTCATTATCAAAATATTTCCAAGCGAGAAGCTACTAAATTTGAATGCTACATCAAAGATGAGACAGTGAATAAAGACGGTAGTAAATTGGATGACCTGAAGGAGAAAAAGCAAGGAAGAAATAAAGTGATAGTTGACAAGCCTTTGTTTTATACAAATGTTGTGGGCCAGGATAGCATCACACGTTTTGATGATAAAGGGAAAACGCATAAAAAAAAGCATAAAAATAAAAATCGAAAACAACATTAATAAAACGAATACATTAAAAAAAAAGAACCATGTCAGAACATACAGTTTATTTACTTTGGAAAAATGAGTCAGAAGATTTCTCTTATAAAAAGTATGATCGTACTCATCGCTGGAAATTCGAAGGCGGTACTGTTGTTAAGGCATCTGCCGCTCCTGAATATCTTGGTAAAAAAGAATTTGTAAACCCTGAAGAAGCTTTTGCCGCTTCTTTGGCAAGTTGCCATATGCTTACCTTTCTTGCTCTTGCATCAATGAAAAAATACACCGTAGAAGTTTATGAAGATACCGCAATAGCGATCTTAGGAAAAAACGAAAAATTAAGAATGGCTGTAACAAAACTGTATCTGAGACCAAAAGTGAATTTTAAAGGAGATAATATTCCTGACAAAACTATAATAAATGAAATGCACCACCGTGCACATACAGAATGTTTTATTGCAAACTCGGTGTTAACCGAGATAATTATTGAACCCGTATTTTAATTATATATACATTATTAGACGCCATTTACTATGAAAATTAAATCAACAGCTGGTATAAAAGTGAGCGTTGAATCATTTTATCAAGAGAATGACTCACACCCTCTTGCATCGCATTATTTTTTTGCATACCGCATCACTATTTTCAATGCAAGTGATTATACTGTTCAACTTAAAAAACGGCATTGGTATATTTTTGATTCCAATGGAATGAAAAGTGAGGTAGAGGGAGATGGAGTTGTTGGAGAGCAGCCAATTTTAGCTCCCGGCCAGTCATATCAATATGTTTCGGGTTGTAATCTTTCAACAACAATTGGAAAGATGCACGGCGTTTATCAGATGGAACGAACAATTGATGGGGAATTGTTCAATGTTACGGTTCCTGAATTTCTGATGATAGTTCCTTCTAAGTTAAATTAGTTTAACAGATAATGAAATTACAATTATATATCTTAAGGGACTAAAAAAAGACGACATAGTAATTAGGTATAGATGGCTAAAAATATATATTTAAAAATCGTCAAAAAAAAGATACCAAATCAAAAATTCCTGTTCTTCTTATTGCTACAAGATTATCATTGTTATCGTGCTGATTTCCATTTCGCCAATGATATTATATCCCTTACTACCGCTCATACACTACATGCTTCATCAGGTACTGAGAGAGTTCTTTAAAACGTTGTTTCCTCCTCGCATGGAACGGTAGGAGTTTTTGGTATTCCCTTACTTTATTAATTTCCTTCACCTCTTTTACGACTATATCTTTCGGAAGTTTATCTAACACACGATGATAAGCCCCAATAAAAAGTATGCCTGTTTCATTTGGGGCAAGCGTTACATCAATGCTTTTTGCTATGAAGTTATCCCTTTGAACTAATAGTTTATGTCGGCTAATTTTAAACCTAATAATTCTGATTACTTTCATAATTAATGCTCCGGAAGAGGGTATAGATTTGAGCATTTCCAACTCTTTTTTAACCAGCGAAAGATCCTCGGTTTGCACGATTATAGCTCCCCGTTTGACCAGCCTTGAAATAATTTCATAATTTTTACTTCCTGCCTTTATGCTGTCTTCCATTATTTTAAGTGCGATCTCTCCATCCGCAACCATTCCATCCTGGTATATTTTCACAGCCTTGTCGCCAAAATCAATAGTATCACAATATTGGCTTATTATCTCCCAGTATTTGTTAACAGTATCAACATGTGTTTCCCAAAATTCTTTCCCAAATTCATCAATACTCTTCCGGGTTAGTTCGGCTGCCATGGATCCCATATCAGCGCCCGAATGAATGATGGGGATATAGATAAGTGTTCTCATTAGAATAGCTTTTAAGTTTTGTTTATTACATCAAATCACCTGAAGGACCGAGGTTGATATTCAAATCCCTGTCGGTAAGGTTAAAATGTTTTTTCAGTCATATTCTGAAAAAGAAAATGGTATTTCTCCTCGTTGGCATATGTTTGTTCTTTTACCAGCTTGAGTTTATGTTTATGTTTCAGCTTAATCATCGTCATCTGATTTTCCTCCAACCGCCTTACATGCAGCACTCAGTATACACATGGCCTCATCAATATCGTTAAAATTCTGCTCCAGATGTACCGATTTCAGCTTATCGAGAGCTTCCTTGATCGCATTTTTTTTCTCTATCGCTATAGTGTTTCCAAATTCCTTTAATTGTTTCTCAGTCTGGGAAATTTGCATGGTTGCGTTGTTGTTTTTCTCCGCCTTTTCCCTCATTTCCTGATCTTCAACTGCGTGCTGCCTGGCTTCATCCTTCATCCGACTAATTTCATCCTTCGAAAGCCCAGAGGAAGCTTCAAGTCTTATTTGCTGAGATTTTTCTGTCATCTGATCTATCGCAGTCACTTGTAAAATTCCATTGGCGTCGATGTCGAAGGTAACCTCGATCTTTGGAATCCCTCTGCGCAAAAGTGGAATCCCATCAAAGTGAAACCTGCCAATGCTTTTATTGTGGTCTGCCATTGGTCTTTCACCTTGTAAAACATGAATTTCAACTGAAGATTGGTTGTCATCAGCAGTCGAGAAGATTTCGGATTGACGTGTTGGAATAGTGGTATTGGCTTCGATCAGCCGGGTCATCACTCCACCACGGGTTTCAATCCCCAGCGAAAGTGGCGTAACATCAAGCAACAATACATCTTTTACCTCTCCGGAAAGAACCCCGCCCTGAATGGCGGCACCAATAGCTACAACTTCATCCGGATTTACATCTTTTGAAGGTTCTTTCCCAAAAAATTCACGGACCATTTTTTGTACAGCCGGGATTCGGGTTGAACCACCAACTAATATGATTTCATCTAAATCGGAAACCTTCATTCGGGCATTCTTAAGCGCCAATTTGCACGGGGCAATAGTTGACTGAATCAAGCTATCAATCAGTTGTTCAAATTTGGCACGGGTAAGTTTCCTTGCCAAGTGTTTGGATACTCCATTAACCGACATGTATAACGTCAGCAAAAAGTGAACTAGTTATCACTTTAATATAAGAGATAGGTTTTATTATTTTTACAAACCTTTAAATCTTAAATGATGAAAAACAAGAAAAGTGCCAGTGCTTTAATTAGCGAC
>Ga0209702_10001231_pt1 | contig 50089 bp, 54 predicted proteins | sample FRY01_FD_187210 | JGI IMG/M metagenome (GOLD analysis project Ga0209702, IMG submission 187210) | Freshwater microbial communities from Lake Fryxell liftoff mats and glacier meltwater in Antarctica - FRY-01 (SPAdes) (version 2) | ecosystem: Environmental > Aquatic > Freshwater > Ice > Glacier... | reverse complement strand
TGATTGTATGGTGGTGGTACGGAGCAACCAAAGGACACATGGTGGTAATGGCTGGGGTCGGACTGTCTTTTATTCCAATGATTAAGGGATTATGGTTAAATCAAACATCAGAGAAACCACTGCCGTGGCTAATCTGGTGTATTGCATACACCATAGCGATTCTTGTGGTAATCATGCGATGGGAGAAATGGGAAGATTTAATTTATCCTGTCTCATATTTGTTCTTTGGGACAATCGTTGGATTTATCGCTTATTTAAAACAAAGGTAACTGCACTATTTAGGTAAAAAAATCGCCAAGACCAACAGGTCTTGGCGTTTATTATTTATTCTGGTAAAATATAAATGTTATGAAAAAAATTTATGTAAAAGATAGTCCTATTGAAGGAAATGGCATATTTGCAAATAAGAATATAAGGAAAGGAGAAATTATTTCTTATTTTAAAGGTAAGCATTATAAAAGGGTAACCAAGGGAATAGATGATGCTTTATCTAATCCTAATTCAATAGGAATTGGTCCAAATCACTGGATGGAAACAGAGCCACCATTAATGTATACAAATCATTCATGTAATCCTAATGCTAGTCTAAAAGGAACAGTTACTTTGATTGCAATAAAAAACATATTAAAAAATCAAGAGATTTTAATGGATTACTCAATTACTGAAGCGGATCCTTTATGGTATATGAAATGTACGTGTGGATTAAAAGATTGTAGAAAAAAAATAAAATCTGTTCAATACCTACCTAAAGATATATTTAAAAAATATCTTCCCTATGTAACAAAATACTTTCAGAAAATCTATTTGAAATTCCATGTCTAAAACCTCTAAATTTTTAATTTTCTTGTTCTCACTTTTAGTACTTTTTTCTATTGGAAGCTCTTATTATCGATATGTTCATTTGCAAAACTTTGAAATTTTTACTAATGAGGAGAATTTAGATGCTATTGCCTGCGAATGGGATACGTCTCAATATTTAATTATTTCCGATAATGTTTTTGTACCACTAATTTATTACTCACACATTAGTACTCTAATATTATCTTTATTATTAGGATTCTTTATCTTGTTTAATAATAAAAAAGCTTTACCAAATATTTTATTATTTTTAACTACAGTTTTTCTCGCAATATGGATTTTTGGTGATCTTGTTCTGTGGGCAACAGAAAAGCCAGAGCTTACAATGTTTTTCTGGTCAATTTTAAATCTAGTTGAACCAATGGTATATGCTTTCTTGTTCTACTTTTTCTCAACTTTTATTGAAAAAAAAGATATTTCTCTTACAAAAAAAATAGTAATTTTTGGAATACTTTTACCAACAATACTTCTTACTTCTACAAATTTCGCTTTGTCGGGTTATGATTTAACTAATTGTGATCGAGCAGCAATCGAAGGACCCTTAGCCTTCTATGGATATGCTATTGAAATATTTTTTGTATTGTGGATTATAATTACCGCTATTTTAAAATATAGAAAGATTGATTCATATGAACGAAAGCAATTATTACTATTAACTTTTGGTGTTTCGTTCTTTCTTTTAAGTTTTGCATTGGGTAATATTGCAGAGGCTATAACAGGAAATTGGTCCATTGGACAGTATGGATTAATAGGAATACCAATTTTTATTTTTTTGCTTACATATTTAATAGTAAAATTTAAGGCATTTGACATTAAACTTATTGGATCCCAGGCTCTGATTATTGGAATTATTATACTTAATATATCGATATTGTTTATTCGTGAAATTGAAAACATTCGAATTGTCATCATAGTAACAATTGGATTAACTGTGTTTTTAGGATATCAATTAATTATTGGTGTTAAGCGAGAAATTAAAGCTCGAGAAGATATTGAAATAAAAGAAGGAGAACTCAAAATAGCCAATATTCATCTGAAGGAATTAGATAAATTAAAGACAGAATTCCTGTCGTTGGCTACACACCAATTACGTAGTCCATTAACAGCAATCAAGGGGTATACATCTATGATTCTAGATAACTCTTATGGAGTTTTTTCAGAAACATTAAAAGAACCACTAACGCGTATTTTCCAATCAACACAAAATTTGGCAAAGGTAATCGAAGATTTTTTAAATGTATCAAAAATCGAACAGGGTGGGTTAAAATATCAATTTGTACAGTTAAATATTTTACCGCTTCTTTCTCAGGTAACAAAAGAGTTAGAGGTTCTTGCTCAAGCAAAAGGACTAGAATTAAAAATGGAACATACTCTCTCTGAGTCAGTGATTGTTTTTGGTGACGAACAAAAATTACGACAAGTCTTCTTAAATTTTATTGATAATGCAATTAAATATACCCCAACTGGATCAATTAGGATTATTATGGAAAGCAAGCAAGATGGTGTATTAATTTCTATTGTGGATACAGGGGTTGGTATCAGTGCTGATGATAGAAATAAATTATTTCAAAAATTTGGACGCACTGAATCGGGTAGATTAAATACTGGTGGTTCTGGTTTGGGGTTGTATCTGGCAAAGCAAATTGTGCATGATCACAAAGGTTCTATTGATGTTCAGTCAGAAGGAAAAGGAAAAGGGACTACGTTTTCAGTATTCTTACCATTTGACATGAAATCTAAAATTATTGCATAATCAGTTGTGAGTATTTTTTTGTGTGGTATACTGTAAAAAGAATTATACACACGCTAGATGATTATTATATGGAATTACAAACACAAAATATAAAAGGAAGAATATTAATTGTTGATGACGACATTTTTTTGTTGGATATGTACGCATTAAAATTTAAACAACAAGGATATGAAGTTTCATCTGCTACGGATGCACATATTGCATTATCAAAATTAAAAAATGGCGAACAACCAGATATAATCTTGTTAGATATTGCAATGCCAAATATGGACGGATTTGAATTCATGGAAGCAATGCAAAAAGAACAATTGGGTCAATCTTCAATAAAAATTGTATTATCAAATATGGGTGATCAAGCCGACGTTGAACGTGGAAATGCACTAGGGGCTTTTACTTATATTGTAAAGGCAAATAATACTCCTTCAGAAGTTGTTGAAAAAGTTGCAAGTATTCTCTTAAAAAAAAAATAGTTTATTTAGGGTAAAAAAATACATACCGCCACTCGCAGTATGTGTTTTTTTTTGATATACTCATAACATGATCCAGGTTACAAAAGAAACAGGAGAAAAAGAAGTTTTTTCAGAAGATAAATTGTGCGCATCTATTATGAATGCGGGTGCTTCGTCCGATACCGCAAAAAAGATATGCAGTATTATAGAATCAAATTTGAAACCTGGAATGACCACAACAGCTATCTTTCGACAGACGTTGCGTCATTTGGTTGTAGAACAGCCACAACTTGTTGCAAATTATAGTTTGCGAAGAGGGATTGCAGCATTGGGTCCTGCTGGATTTGTTTTTGAACAATATATCGCTACATTATTACAGGCATATGAATACACAACAGAGCAGGGGATTTGGATGCAGGGCAAGTGTTTAAAACACGAGGTTGATATCTACGCCACTAAGGGAAAATTTCATTTTTTAGTGGAAGCAAAATATAGAAATTCCCAAAGCATTAAAACTCATGTTGATGTTATTATGTATGCGTATGCACGTTTATTAGATATCAAAGATGGCCAAAAAAACCAAAAAGATAATCAATATATCATGTGGGTGGTCACCAATACAAAATTTACCTCTTCGGCAATTCGTTATGCAAAATGTAAGGGAATAAAATTAGTCGGATGGAGTTATCCCCGAGGGAATTCATTAGAAAAAATGATTGAAAAGAAAAAATTATATCCTATTACCATATTACCATCGATAACTCCTGAATTATTAGCATTATTTGCAGCAGAAAAAATGGTATTAGCTCAAGACATTTTACCCTATAGTGTAACAGAGCTTGTCGAAGGTTTAAAGGTAACAAAAAAACAGGCGCAATTATTACTTTCCGAAGCGCAACAATTATTAGCTTAACTGTGGTATCTTATGAAAAAAATATATAAAATATCTTTTGTGAGTTCATTTTTTATTCTTTTTTTTGCCATAAATAGTATTACTGTTTTTGCAGTATCTGAAAATTCTCTTGAATCTGATGCTGTCGATACAGTGTTTCAGAGTACCAGTCAATCTATTATTGGACAATTTCCTGAAGGTATTTCTGGTCCCATTACCAGTATTGTTTCTTTTCTCGAGGCATTTCGTATACAACAATATGAAAATGCACTCGTAAAACAAGCAACTTTAGAAGTGGAATATATTGAATCAATCGCAATCCTGCCCGTATCTGATAATACTACAATTGAAATAGAATCTACTTCATATTCAGATTCTATTTCTGGGATATCTTTTGATGTGGTACTATATAAAATGCAATATACAGGATGGTCAGTAATTATTGCTCTATTCAAATACTGGATGCTCTTTTATTTGTTCAGTATTATTGTTGCAGTTGGCTTGATTGGAAAATTGTATGGTTTTTTTGTTAGAAAATAATTTTATACTATGTCATCAAAATTTGATAAAGCATCTTTACGGTTACATAAAAAGAATAATGGAAAAATTGGAACGTTGGTAAAGGTTCCACTGAAAACCCGTAATGATTTATCTGTTGCATATACTCCAGGTGTTGCGGCTGTCAGTACTTTTGTTGCAAAAGATAATCGTCATGCGTATACACATACCATGAAAGGTACAACAATTGCCGTTGTTTCTGATGGTACGGCTGTGCTGGGTTTGGGTAATATTGGTCCTTATGGTGCATTGCCTGTAATGGAGGGCAAGTGTGCATTATTGGCATCTTTTACAGGTATTAACGCTGTTCCATTGTGTATTAATGTACATACTTCAGATGCTATTGTTGATTTTGTATCCGCCATCGTACCCACATTCGGAGCAATCATATTAGAAGATATTGCGGCACCTCAATGTTTTGAAATTGAAGAACGCCTACAAAAACTTTCTATACCAGTAATCCATGATGATCAACATGCCATTGCTATTGCCATATTGGCAGGATTAATTAATGGATTAAAATTAGTTAAAAAAAATCACACTGATGTACGAGTGGTTATTATTGGTGCGGGTGCCTCCGGTATTGCAACGGCAAGATTGTTGAATGCTTTCGGTTTTTTAAATATTGTTCTTGTTGATTCAAAGGGAATCATTCATAAAAAAAGAAAAGATCTTAATGTAATAAAAAAGAAAATGTTAAAAATAACAAATCCAAGGAATATCATGGGTTATCATGCTGATGCATTAATTGATGCAGATATTGTAATTGGATTGTCGGAACCAAATAGTATTACTAGTATGATGGTTTCATCAATGGCAAAAAATCCTATTGTATTTGCATTGGCAAACCCAGATCCAGAAATTAATCCTATGATGGCAAAAAAATCTGGAGCATATATTGTTGCAACAGGTAGATCAGATTACCCAAATCAAATTAATAATGCGATTGTTTTTCCTGGTTTGATTAAATCGGCATTAGATCTTGCGTTGACCTCGTTTGTTCAAGAACATTTTATTGCCGCTGCAATAGCTATTGCAAAGACTGTTTCACATCCAAATCCAGAGAACATTATCCCATCATTATTTGATAAAAAATTAATTCCCAATATCATACGTGCGGTTAAAAACGTCTCCCAAAAAATATGATAAGATTTATTGGATTTATTGGTTTGCTATTGTGTGTATTGGGTGGATATTTTTTTATACCATTTATTTTTGGTATTATTCTTGTTTGGTTTCGTATTAATACCTACGAATTTCTTGTTATAGGTATTTTATCGGATATTATGATGCGAGATAATGCATCATTATTTATATTTCCAATATATTTTATTCTTGCTCTTGTTGTAGTAACAATCATTCCCATAATACAAAAATATATTTTTTCTTCTAACAATTTCGGAACTCTTGAATAAAGTAATTGTATGCAATGGATATTTAGAAAAAAGAAAACATATTCTCATCTTGAAATTCATCCAGATGAAGTATTGTTGGATTCGCGTAATATTCCTGAATTTAATGTGCATCAGATGGAGGGTGTTATCGAGCAACAAATTCCAAGATCCAATTTTTTTTTGTTGGTTCTTTTTTTGTTGGTTTTTGCAGGTATCGTTATTGTGCAATTATTTAGTTTACAAATTACACAAGGAGAAGAATTTTTTGTAAAAAGTGAACACAATCGATTATCGAGAATTCCTTTATTTGCCGATCGAGGCGTTGTGTACGATCGTAATAATAATGAATTAATTTGGAATTCAGTAATAAATGGAGATATTCCGTATTCTCTGAGACAATACATTGCCGAACCAGGATTTTCTCATATATTAGGTTATGTAGATTATCCAATAAAAGATAGTTCTGGAAACTATTGGCGTCGAGATTACGAACCTAAAGATGGTATTGAAAAATGGATGAATGATGTATTACAACCGGTGCATGGTTATACATTGGTAGAAAAAAATGCACTTTCAGGTGTTGAATCGGATGCAATTATTCAAAGCCCAATATCGGGTATGAACGTTGTCCTGAGTATTGATGCAGAGGTGCAATCGGCTCTTGGGGAATCATTACAGTATATGATTGCAGAATATGGTTATATGGCGGGTGCAGCTACTGTTATGGATATTTATACAGGAGAAATGATAGCGTTGGTAAGTATGCCCGAATATAGTTCGGATGTTCTTGCTAATAGTAAAGATCCAGAAAAGATACGTTCTTATTTTAGTGATCCAGGAAAACCATTTTTAAATCGTGTTGTTTCTGGTTTGTATACTCCGGGTTCTATTATAAAACCCTTTCTTGCTTTAGGTGCCTTGGCAGAGGGCATTATCGAACCTTCAAAGGTTATTGTCAGTACGGGTATTATAGAAATTCCTAATCCTTATTTCCCTGATAAACCAACCATTTTTAAAGATTGGAAAGCTCATGGCGCTGTTGATTTACGAAAAGCGATTGCTGTTTCTTCAAACATATATTTTTATGCATTAGGTGGGGGATATAAAGATCAGATTGGACTTGGGATTGATCGTATTGAAAAATATGTTCGTATGTTTGGCATTGGTGAAAAAACAAACATTGCTATTCCTGGAGAAATTATGGGTTCGGTACCAAATCCAAAATGGAAAAGTGAAAGATTTGCAGGAGACCCATGGAGATTAGGGGATACGTATCATACGGCCATCGGTCAGTATGGTTTTCAGGTAACTCCTATACAAATGGTTCGTGCAGTTGCAGGATTGGCGAGACGGGGCGTTCTTGTGGAACCAACATTAATACATAATCAAGCTTCAAAAGAAACAGTGCTTCCGTTTATTGATAATCGTCATTATCAGATCATACACGAAGCAATGAGACAAACTGTTACTGATGGGACTGCAAGATTGCTTGATATACCCGGAACTTCTTTGAGTGCAAAGACAGGAACAGCTGAAATCGGTACGCAAAAGAAATTTGTGAATTCATGGTTGATAGGTTTTTTCCCTTTTGATGATCCTCGATATGCCTTTACTATAACCCTAGAAAGGGGTCCAGGTGGAGGAGTTGTTCCTAATGCTAGTTTTGCAATGAAAAAAGCTTTACTTTCCATGAAAGAAAAAAACGTACAATTCTTTTTTGATGTTGAAAAAGCTGATTGACGTAGATTCTTATTCAAGATATAATTATCGCATATGAGCGAAAAAGAATACATAAGCAGTCAAAAACATGCTGAATTATTGCAGGAATTAGACAAACTTCAATATACAAAAAGAAAGGAAATTACCGAGAAAATACAATTCGCTCGCTCTTTGGGTGATTTGTCTGAAAATGCAGAATATCACGAAGCTCGTGAAGAACAGGCAAAAACGGAAGATAGAATTTCTTTTATTGAGAATTTATTAAAGAATGCTGATGTTATTGATCATCATTCTGCAGAATCTGTTGAAATTGGAGTAACTGTGCATCTTAAAAAAGATACAGGTGAAACAAAAATATTTGAGATCGTTGGGTCAGAGGAATCCGACACAGTATTAGGAAAAATATCTTTGACATCTCCTTTGGGGCAAACATTATTAGGACATAAAAAAGGTGATACCGTAGTTGTGGAAACACCAAAGGGGTCTGTTGAATACAAGATCACAAAACTTGTTTAATTGTTATGGCTTCGGAACAAGAAATTAAAAAAGTTCGCGAAGAAAAATGTGTTCTTTTAGAGAGTGCAGGCTTTTCTGCATATCCCGAATCTGTATCAAAAGATATGGATTTAAAAACCGCACTTGTAAACTTTTTACAGAATGAAAAAACTGGAGAATCTTTTTCCCTGGCTGGTCGTGTAATGGTATTGCGTGGACAAGGTGCAATTTTATTTATTGTTTTAAAAGAAGCGGAAACTATATTTCAAGTGGTTCTTAAAAAAGATAGCATTGATGAAGAAAAATTTTCACTATTTTCTGATACCGTAGATATTGGTGATTTTATCTCAGTTCGGGGTACTTTTTTTATTACAAAAAGAGGAGAACAAAGTCTTCTCATACAAGATTGGTCCATGGCATCAAAATCTTTATTACCGTTACCTGAAAAATGGCATGGACTTCAAGATACTGATGAACGATATCGAAAACGATATTTAGAGATTTTATCTGATACATCTGTCTATAAACGATTTGTACTTCGTTCAAAAATAATAACAGCTATTCGTAGCTTTTTTGATGCAATGGATTTTCTTGAAATTGAAACGCCTATATTAAAACATCGAGCAGGGGGTGCAATGGCACAACCATTTGAAACACATCATATGGATTTAGATATTCCTATGAAATTGCGTATTTCTTTGGAGATTGAACATAAAATGCTTATGGTGGGGGGTTTTCCTGCTGTATATGAGATTGGTAAAAACTTTAGAAATGAAGGTTCCGACCCTACTCATTTGCAGGAATTTACCATGATGGAATGGTATGCTGCATATCAAACCTTGGATGATAATATCATACTGACGGAAAAACTCTTAAAACATCTTATGCTAAATGTTGTTGGTAAAGATGAATATACCGTGTATGACAAAGAAGGAAATCCCGTATTGGTTTCAATGTCAGAACCATGGCAAAGAAAAACTTTTGAAAGTTTGTTAAGGGAATTTGCAGATATTGATATGCATACGGTGACAGATGAAATGTTACGTGAAAAATCTGTGTCATTAGGTATGGCAAAAGAAGATGTAATACATGCAAGTAAAGCAAGTCTCTTAGATTTTGTTTACAAACATACTGCACGAAAAAATATTATTCAACCCACTTTTGTAACACATTATCCGGGCGATTTGAAACCGTTGGCAATTCAAAATAAAGATGGGACGGCACAGGTCTCTCAGTTAGTGATTGCGGGAGTAGAAATAACAAACCAATATGCTGAATTGGTTGATCCCAGATTACAGCGAATCCTTTTAGAGCGTCAATCAGAAGCTCGCACACAAGGTGATGTTGAAGCTATGGAATTAGACGAAGAATTTCTTACTGCTATGGAATATGGAATGCCCCCAATGACAGGTTTTGGGATGGGTATTGATAGACTGGTTGGATTACTTACTGAACAAAAAAATCTGCGAGAAACAATTTTCTTTCCCATTATGCGTCCACGAGAATAATTTTTTAAAAAAAGAAAAACCCCGCTACGGCGGGTTTTTTAGTTATCCACAACTTTTTTATAGTGGGATGACATGGGATGAGGTATACTGAATGTGGGAAGAAGTGGGATAAAGTGGAATAAAAATAAAATTATGTTTATAGGAGAACACAACCATACTTTGGATGATAAAAATCGTCTTTCATTACCTGCTAAATTTCGCAAGGTTTTTGGTAAAAGTGTTGTTATTACCCATGGGCTTGATAATTGTTTATTTGTATATACCACAAAAGAATGGGAGGTATTTGTAACAACCTTGGGTGGACTATCTATGGGTCAAAAAAATTCACGAAGTTTTAGTCGATTTCTATTAGGAAGTGCAGTAGAAGTTGATATTGATTCTGCTGGTCGTATTTTATTGCCTGACTTTTTACGATCTTTTGCCAGTCTTAAACAAAAAGTTATTGTTGTGGGAGTTGGTAATCGTGCGGAACTATGGAGTGATGATGCATGGAAGAAATACAAATCAGAAATTGAAAAAAGTGCAGATGTTCTTGCTGAACAATTAGGAAGTATCGGAATGATTTAATCTTCGTATTTGATATGTCTCTCTTTGATGAAAAGGGATACATATCCTGGTTTGAAGAATAAACTCTATGATTGAAAAAACACAACACATTCCAGTTCTTTTACATGAAATAGTGCAAGCTCTTTCTCTTCGTCCAGATATGTGTGTTGTAGATTGCACATTGGGTGGTGGGGGACACGCAAAAGAAATCATGAAACACTTAGGACCAAAGGGTTTGTATGTAGGCATTGATCAGGATCCTCAGGTTATTGTTCGATTGCAAGAACAAAATCTTGAAAAAGAATATTCTTGCAAGATAAAATATCTACAAGGTAATTTTGGAAACATACATCAGCTTTTGTCTGAATCTGGCATATATGAAGTCAATGCTTTTTTGTTTGATCTTGGCTGGAGTAGTGATCAAATTATAGATTCAGAAATAGGCATGTCTTTTCTTCACGATGCCCCCTTGTCTATGTTACTCAAGCGTGAAAAACAAGAAGGAGATATCGATGCTTATGACATGATAAATACCTGGCCTGAAGAAACTCTTGCAGATATTTTATATACATATGCAGATGAACACCGATCGCGTGCTATTGCTCGTCACATTGTTGAAGAGCGCAAGAAAAAGCCCTTTCAAACAACTTTAGAGCTTGCAAATTGCATCGAAAATCGTTTTGGGCGAGGAAAAAGACATCCAGCAACCAAAACTTTCCAGGCATTGCGTATTGCTGTAAATGATGAATATCGGGTTTTAAAAGATTCCATCCATCAGTCTCTGAAATTACTCTCATCGGGTGGACATATGGCAATACTGACATTTCACAGCGGTGAAGACAGAATTGTAAAACACATATTTAAAGAATATGTAGAAAATGGATCTATCTCATTGTTAACCAAAAAACCTATTGTGCCAGAATTCTTAGAAACAAAACAAAATCCACGTGCTCGTAGCGCAAAACTTCGTAGTATTCAAAAAAAATGAAACAAAAACAATCAAAAATTAATATAAAAAAAACACAAACCCTTACTCTTCAAAAGGTGTATGTCTCTTTGACATTATTTGGATTGCTGATTATTTTTTGTGTTTGGTATATGGTTTCATTGTATGGGGCAATTTCATCTGTGGCACAAAAACGTACCTATGATGAAGATTTACAAAGCTCGCTATCACAAGTTGCTTCTTTGGAGTTGGAATATTATTCTCAAAGTCAGTCACTAACCCTTGCGCATGCATTTTCTTTGGGCTACCAGTCTTCTTTGAAATCTTCTTTTATTCAGCGTAACACTCTTGCTCTTAATGTCAGTTCAACAGAATTCTAAAAAAAAGGATTGGAGGATTTTTTTTCTGACCACCTGTGTTTGTGTTGTCATTTTTATAATGATAGGAAAGCTTTTTATGTTGCAGGTCGTTTCTGGGGCACAATATGCACGTGAAGTTGAAAGTCAACATGTGCAATCAATACCATCATTGGCTGAAAGGGGTACTATTTATTTTCAAAAGAAAAATGGAGATCTTGTTTCTGGTGCAATGCAACAAACTGGCTATAAAATAACTGTAAATCCCGAAAAGATACATCAGAATAGAAGAGATATTATTATTGATACTCTGTTAGAATTTGTACCCGGTGAACGAAAAATTCTTTTAGGAAAAATTTCTAAAAATGATGATACTTATGAAGAATTAGCAACGAAAGCATCAGGGGAAATAGTACAAAAAATTAAAGAAAAAGATATCCCAGAGCTTTCTTTTTACCGTGAAAAATGGAGAATCTATCCCGGTATTAGTTTGGCGGCTCATACTTTGGGATTTTTGGGATATCAAGACAATGAATTTTTAGGTCGTTATGGTATTGAAAGAACCTATGATACTGTTTTGTCTGATAGAGGAAAAGGTTTGTCTATTAATTTTTTTGCACAGATTTTTGGAGACATAGAAGGTGGTAAAGAAACAGCCTTCGAAGGACCTCAAGATGTTATTACAACCATTGAGCCTTCTGTTCAACTGCTTCTTGAAGAAGAATTGAATCATTTACAATCTACATGGAACTCAGAATCATCCGGGGGAATTATTATGAATCCTAAAACAGGCGCTATTTATGCCATGGCAGTTTCTCCTGCGTTTGATCTTAATGATTTTAGTAAAGAAAATGTTTCCACCTTTTCAAACCCATTGGTCGAGCATGTTTTTGAAATGGGTTCAATCATTAAACCCCTGATTATTGCAATGGGTCTCGACATGGATGTTATTTCTGCAGAGACCAGTTATTATGATGCGGGTTCTATTGTTGTAGGTAATAAAACTATTTTTAATTTCGATAAAAAGGGTCGAGGTCAAGTTACTATAAAAGATATCATTACAGAATCATTGAATACTGGTATGGTATTTTCCAGTCAAAAGATTGGACATGAATCTATAAGAAAATATTTTCGTGATTTTGGTTTTTATGAAAAAACAGGAATTGATTTACCTAATGAAGGAAAAAGTATTGTTACTAATTTAAATTCAAAAAGAGATATTGAATTTGCGACAGCTTCTTTTGGTCAAGGTGTTGCATTTACTCCCGTAGCTGTTGTACGAGCATTGGCATCATTGGGAAATGGTGGATATTTAGTTCAACCACATGTTGTGGAATCAATACGAACTCCATTAGGGTTACAATCGGTAACACCTGCATTGGGTCGCCAGGTAATACAACCAGAAACCAGTCAGGAGATAACAGAAATATTAGTACACGCATATGATTCATATTTTAATGGAACATTAAGTTTACCTGAATATAGTGTTGCTGCAAAAACTGGAACAGCACAAATCCCAGATCCACAAGGTGGTTATTATAGTGACAGAAATCTTCATTCATTTTTTGGTTATTTTCCTGCATATGATCCAGAATTTATAGTATACTTGTATACACGACACCCAAAGGGTGTTAAATTCGCATCGCTTTCTTTGTCACCAAGTTTCAAGGATCTTGCAGAATTTTTATTAAATTATTATGAGGTTCCCCCCGATAGATAATACTTTTATATTATGAAAAAAATATTACGTTCATGGTGTATTGCTATATTACAATGGCAAGCCAAACAAGTGTTAAAAAAATATAAACCAAAAATTATTGCTATTACTGGTAGTGTGGGTAAGACATCTACAAAGGATGCAATTTACAGTGTTTTGGCAAATCAGCTTCATGTGCGAAAAAGTGAAAAAAGCTTTAATAATGATATTGGAATACCATTAACCATTTTGGGTTTACCGACAGGTTGGCGAGATATACGTATCTGGGTACAAAATGTAGTCAAGGGATTTGAATTATTATTATTTCGTACACAATATCCAGAATGGTTGATTCTTGAAGTCGGTGCACGAACTCCAGGAGGTATTCCCAATACAGTAACATGGTTAAAACCAGATATTGTTGTAATAACAAAAATCGGTACCGTTCCAGTACATATTGAATTTTTTCCAACATTACAGGATCTTGTGTTAGAGAAAAAATCACTTTCTGATGCATTAAAGCCTGATGGAATTTTATTAGTAAATGCAGATGATCCTACAACCTCTGCAATTATGTCTACAGGAAATCAAAAACGATACACCTATGGAATTTCTGATTCAGCTGATATGAAAATTGGCTCACCTGATATTCTATATACAGGTGATGAAAATCAGATACCTACAGGGATTCAGGCGATGTGTATTATTAGTAATGAAAAGCATATGTTATCTGTATATAACACCGTTGGGGCACATGCATTAGATAATGCTTTGGCTGCTTGTGCTGTGGGATCATTACTAAATATACCAGTAGAAAAATGTGTACAGGTATTTTTAAAACATGATGCACCCCCTGGGCGTATGAAGCTTATTGATGGTATCAAAGATACCTTGTTGATTGATGATACTTATAATGCATCACCCATTGCAACAGTTTCTGCATTGGAAACATTGCATATGATCCGCAACAAAGGAAGAAAATGCGTTGTATTGGGTGACATGTTAGAGCTGGGTGTGCAATCACATGTAGCCCATGAAAATATTGGGAAACTAGTGTATGATTTGGGTGTCGATTTTTTGATTACCGTAGGTGTTCGTGCAAAAACAATAGGGGAATCAGCCTGTCATAGTGGACTTTCTTCTGACCGATGGCAACATTGTGATACTGCAGAAAAGGCAGGAGATTTTATTGATGATTGGATAGAATCTGGAGATGTTATTTTGCTAAAAGCATCTCAGGGAATTCGCCTAGAGCGCGCAGTAGAAAGATTAATGAGAAATCCACAAGATGCAGAAAAATTGTTGGCACGCCAAGATTCCGCTTGGAAAGAAGCTCAATAAAACGTAGATTCCTTGGGCTTTATTTTAAATAGAATCTAATTAATTTCAGTGAAAAAACTAATTGACAATATTATATAAAAATGCTATAATACATACAGATAAACCAAAACGCACATTGACATGAAAAATTTCGTTCTTACATTGGTGCTGGTCATTATGACACAGCAAGTCTTTGGTGGTGTGTGTGATTGCTTTATTGAATCACATAAATCCACTGATATTTTTTACGAGCAGCCATATCGGACTTCTCGACTAATAAAATCATTTGCTCTGAAGCAAAGGGTCTCGATCCAAATACTTCAGAAAACTGTATACGCAGACAGTCTGTATGTATGGCACAAAGTGATGATTGATTCTGTTGTGGGTTTTGTCCCAGCATGGGTCGTGTTTTGTTTGGAAAAAGATTCTCTCACAAAAGAGAGTTCATTTCGAACACAATTGAATCCACCTACTGATGCAAAGCATATGAAGCTTCGCAACAAATGGTTGAATCGATATAATAATGATTTAAAAAAGACCGCAGAAATTTCTTGGGAAAGAATTTCCAGTGATCCAAAAATGCTGGATTATGTGTACACTCAGTGTGAAAAACACAATGTACCCTATGAATCAGCTGTGCTTGCGCTCATTGAATCAGCGTGGAAACCACACAATGAAAATGGTTCGCATGCTGCGGGTTATTGGCAATTCATTCCAGGAACTGCAAGGGATATGGGGTTAGTTATAAACAGTACACGTGATGATCGTTTGGATCCGTATCTTTCTACGGATGCAGCTATTAGTTATTTACGTGGTTTGTATAACCAATTTAAATCCGGATCAGTGAAGTCTGGATATTCTTGTAGTAATGATGATTTATGGCATTTTGCTTTCTCTGCGTACAATCGTGGACCAGGCAAAGTAAAAACTACATTTCATCAAACAAGGGGAGACTTTGGTCAATATCTTGATTATATTGCTGATACCGATACCTATGCAGAGACTAGGAATTATGTTCCAAAACTCTATGCAATGCGTCAATGGTTAATGGAAAATGTCGGTGGAATTCCACGCGTCATTTATCAATCACCATCGGATATAGCCTTACAAGGGTATAAAGAGCGTCCCAGCTATATGGGAAAGAAAACTCTGGATATCATAAAAAGTATGTATCATGTAGAACTAAAACTTCTTGGTTACCGTCAGTCACATATTGATGGAGTATTAACCAAGTTGTAGAACTTGAAACCCTGCGTTGTCTGAAAAGATGATGCAGGGTTTATTTTTTATATAAAGAATGTTATGATAAAATTAGAATTGAACCTTGTCAAACAAAAACCTTAAAAATCATCATGAAAAAAGTCATCGGGTACATCGTATTATTGATGTTTGTATCTTTTGGTGCGCAAGCACAACAAGTACAATCATTTGAATTGATTGAACAATTTTCGGATGTTACGTTTGGAGATACTATTGTTATGCGAATATATAACCCAACTGATGAGCCGGTTATTTTTTTTCCACTTTTTCAAGTTGGAGAAAGGCATATTCCACAAGATGTGTTTCGTTCAGAAACAAATCTTCTTGGTTGGATTGCTCAGGCATGTGAAGATATTCCTGATGAAGATTGTATTTTAGCAATGTCAGAACGGGCAGCAATATTGTTGAAATCAGACATTTGGGTTAATTCATCATTGTACCTCAGTTTTTGGGACCACTGGAATAATAATAGTACAGATCAGTCAGCTTTCGAGCAGGCATTTGCCAAAAATTATTCTATGAACGGAATAATGGTTGGTTCATATTCTCTTCAATGCGGTGAATATGCTCAAGTTATGGCTTTGTTGCTTTACCGAAATGGAATTGACCGAGAAGATTTGCGTATTGTCAATAGTCAGTCGCATGTCTTTCTTGAAATTTTTCATAATGGAAAATGGAAAATTGCAGATTTTGATCCTGGGACACCTAATTTTATGACATCGGGAAATCTTGATCACGAAGAGATTCGCGCAATCGGATTTCCAAATATCATGGATGCGGAATTCCAGTTATGGAAATATGAGAGTTTCTTTTTTTCAGGGGATTCTTTGGTTCACAAATCATTTCATGATAGGCAGAGCTCTTCTTTTTTAGAAGATGAATGGTACGCATATTATACTGCTGTTTCAGATAGTGGTTCTGTGTATTCTCCTTTTTTCTATGAAACGTATGATTTTTCTTCTGAGATTATCTTGCCTGTAGGTGGATATCTTGAAGTTTCAGAAAAAATGAGATCTCTTTGTTTCAATATCAATGATGCAGAATACGGTATGGTAGATTCTTTGATTACTCAGGCTATGATTGCTCGAGAATTAGGTGATTCAACCCTATTCGAAACTCATCTGATGGCGGTCATCATGTTGATGTCTGATTATTTTAATGTAAGCACAGAGATTGTTGCCGATCTTTTTTTTGACGGTGATATTATCTTTAATACAGGAAAGTGGGCACCCAATTTTGATGGACCTGAAATTCCTCCATATTACACGATAATAATTTCTCCTGGCTTTTATGAAATTGGATCTGATATCAAAGCACCTGGTAAAGTGTTGTCAGTTGAGGTTCAGCCGGGTAGTGAGGTCTATCTGACTGATGCGTATGGGAACGATACATTGATAGTTGAGGGGAATGGTTACGAGGTCGAATTTTGGGAGGGTGAAAACAATTCCAGTAATTTTATTTCAAACAAAGCTAACCAGTATCTCCAACAGGGCTGGATACATGCCATAGATACGGTGCGTATTCGTGTATCATGGAATCCAGTAATCTTTAATTTTCTTCACGGAACATTAGATCTGGAAACCAACCATCAGACATTGTCAGTTGAATACCTCATAAACGGAGAGAACATTCTTGACCCTCTGATTGTCGGAATGGACGAACAGAAAATCTTGAATGTCTATCCTAATCCGACTTCTGATGAGATTAATTTTCCACAAGGAAATGTAATACTGCATAACATGTACGGACAAAATGTCGCACACTGTTCTCAGTGTTCATCCTTGTCGGTCGATGACCTCTCGTCTGGGATGTATATTCTGAATCATACAAGGGGTAATACTCGTATTGTGATTCAGTAGTTAATAGGTGCCCGTCTCCAATATTGGAGACGGGCATTTTTTGTGTTATACTATATATATTATATATAGTATCTTTTTCACATTATGATTTATTTACAACGATCCCTTTCATTTTTTATCACCACCACTATTGTCTTTTTTGGTATTTTCTTTTTTGCTTCATCTGCTCACGCCGCAATATTAACTGTTAATTCAACTACTGCAGAAACCACTGCAGATGGATTATGTAACCTTGAAGAAGCAATACATAGTGTCAACAATGGCTCTAATCAGGGTAACTGTGTTGCTGATATAACTAATCCTTATGGTACTGATGATCGTATTATTTTTGCTATTGGTGCAGGAGGTTCACAAACCATCATCGGGGCAAATACAATTGTTATACAAAATCCGGTCATCATCAACGGACTTTCTCAGGATGGACTTGCAACATGTGGAACAGAAGATGATATGGGTGACAGATCCTTGTACGTCACATTGGATGGTTTTAGAATGCAAATCACTTCTAATAATATTGAAATATACGGTCTTGTTTTTGGTCATAATATAGATAGTCTTGCATTTAGCGAGAGCTCGGGACATCATGTGTACTGTAATAATTTTGGTTTTGATGGCTTTGGACAAGATACGTTCGGTATAATCGAGAGAGAATCATTTTTACGTGTTGTAGAAGTGGATGATATTGAAATTGGAAATGCAGACAAAGCATTAGGAAATATGTTCGCTACAAGTAATGTGGGATCTACTCAAACGCTACCAGTATGGAATTCATCAAACGTAACCATTCGCGGAAATCGCTTTGGTGTTGGAGGTGGTGAGGATCCTGATATTTTAGCAGGAGGAGAAGGATCTGCTGGAAGTATTGCAGTTGAATTATTCAATAATGGTGGTTTTTTAATAGTAGATCAAAGCGAAGAAAATATTTTTATACAAGATAACTATATTTACAGTGATGATGGTTATAGTATAAGAATAAAGACAGCATACGATTCTCTTTATTCTATTACCAATGTTCAGATCCAGCGCAATACTATTAATGTTAGCGATGCCTATCTTGATTTTGAATCTCAAGACACGCTGGCTGGTATAGAGGTTGCCGGTCAAGTTTCAATGGCGGTTATTAATGAAAATGAAATTACAAATTCTTTTGCAGGAATAATTATTGGTCAAGGTGCCGAAGATATAATTCTTACAAATAATGTTATTACCGCTGGTAATCCAGATGATTCGTTCGGTATTATTCTAGCAGGTGGTTCTAATATTATAATAGGAGGGGTCGGTGTAGGTAATACCATACAAGCTTCTACAGGTATCGACATATCACCCCCAGACATTACTCCAAATAATATACGTATCCAAAGTAATACTATTATCTCGACAAATGATGAAGGATCAGCGCCGATTGCTTTACTACTAGGTGCAACAAATATTCTTATTGGTGGAGAAAATGCAGGTGAAGGAAATATACTGCAGGGAGGATTAGTAGGTGTTTCATTTTTTTACAGTGTTTTTGGGGATGATGATGGAATATTCTTGGACAATATTGCTATCATAGGAAACACAATTGATAATGATAATATGGGAATTGATTGGACTCTTGATACTGATGGTAATTATTCCCCGGACATTTTTGGTCCCATTGAAAATGGGCTTACTCTTGACGGTGTTGGGCCAAATCGACTTGTCTATTATCCTGTCATTACAGGTACTGTCGATAATGGTGATGGGACATTTACTGTTTCATTTGTATTAGAGGCCGAAGCTGGAGACTATCGTATCGAATGGTATCGTGATACAGATGTATCTCTCTCTGAACATGGTATTGGTATGGAATTGTTGCAAGCAATTGAAATTGAACATACTGGATCGGGCGCAGAAACGTTTCAAGCTGTTCTGACCGTTGTAGAAGACGACAATATCTCTGCAACAATGACTGAAATAATTGCACCAGGAACAAACGATTGGAACTTTGGTGCAACCTCACAATTCAGTCCACAATATGCTGTGTATATTGTTATTGACACTCCACATCAACCCCGTCGATCTTCCGGCTCTTCATCGCCCGCTTCACGTGTTCTGGCACAAAAAACTTTTGCAGATTATTACGCTTCAAAAGACGCACCATTAGAAAACATCCTAAACTCAGGACAGTGCCCAATAAGTCTTATAGTCACTAATAATATGAAACAAGGAGATCGAAATAGTGCCTACAGTGCTTACAATAACGGAACCATAACTCAGGTAGCTCTTCTCCAGGCCCATATTAACCGTATTCTTGCGCAACAATATAACCAAGCATCAGGACCTGTGGATGGTATCTTTGGACCACTTACGAAACAGGGTGTAATACGATTACAAACAGTACTTAATGAAATTCTTAAACCAACACCGCCCCTCGCTATTGATGGTATCGTAGGATCATTTACAAAAAGCGCCATTAATGAGAGTTGTGGGGAACTCGGATTGAGTAGTTAAAATTTAAATTCTATATTGCATATGGTAGACTTTGTATATGAAAATATTTAATACCGAAAAAGAATGGCATGATATTTTAGAACAATCAAAAAAAGAGCCCTTATGTGTTTTTAAACATTCAAACAGATGGTATTTTGGACCAAAGACAGAACAATCAGTAAAAACATTTCATCAACAAAATAATCTTATTGTTGATGGTGTAGCTAGAAAAATGACCTGTTCTCTCCTTTAAGAAAATCAAAATAGAACCCACCATATTGCTTATGAATGATATGGTGGGTTTCGTTTTAGAGGGAATATGATATAATATACAATGCATGAAAGTAAAACCAGAAAATCGACAAATCAACAAGCGATATAAAATACTTTTGTTTTATAAATATGTTTCTCTTGAAAATACACAACAGGTTGCAGATTGGCAACGTGGTTTGTGTACTCGATTAAAATTAACTGGTCGTATTATTATTGCAAAAGAGGGTATTAATGCAACAGTAGAAGGAACTCGAAAAGCTGTAGAAGAATATTGGTCACAATTTATTGCTGATTCACGATTTGCAGATACTCATCTAAAAACATCTTTTGGTACAGGAAGTGCATTTCCAAGATTATCTATTAAAATTCGTTCAGAATTAGTTTCTTTGAAATTAGGTGATGAGGATTTTGACCCAAATGAATTGACAGGAAAACGGGTTACCCCAGATAATCTTCATGAGTGGTTTGAAAAAAAAGAAGATTTTATCATTATTGATATGCGAAATGATTATGAACATCGTATTGGTCATTTTGATAAATCAGTAATGCCATCCATGAAAGCATTTCGTGAATTACCTCATCTTGTAAATGAATTTGAAAATTTAAAAAATAAAAAGGTAATAACCGTATGTACTGGGGGGGTTCGTTGTGAAAAAGCATCGGGATATTTGGTCAAAAAAGGATTCAAAGACATTTATCAATTAGATGGGGGAATCGTTTCTTATATGGAGAAATACCCAAAAGGATATTGGAACGGTTCTCTTTATACTTTTGATGGTCGTGTTGCCATGGATTTTGATAATGGTAAACATGATATTATTGGACGTTGTAAACATTGTGAATCTCCAACAGAAATGTATGTTGATTGTGCGGATCCAACCTGCCATATTCACTATCTTTCTTGTGAATCTTGTTTAAAGAAGACAGATTATATCCCCTGCTGTTCTCCAAAATGTGAAAAAGTAATTTTACAAAAAAAATCTCAATTAATTTCTTCATAATAATTTATATGTCTATTATCTTTATTGGCAAAGCATTGGAAACTATCGGGACATTATTAATTGCATATGCTGCATTAAAAGTAAATTATCGATTTCGAAAAGAACACAAAGTTGATGAAAGAGTTTTTTTAGAAATGAAACATGAACATTATTTATGTATTGTCGGTATGACATTTGTTACTATGGGATTTGTATTACAATTAGATTATTTTTGGAATATATAATATATGATATTTTTTAAAATTTTAAATATACATAAAAAAATAAAAGACGGTAAGGAAATTGCCCAGAATCCTGCTGTATTTTTGGGCGACGAAATTAAAAAAATATTGTTAGGGTATACTCTTTTCTCTTTGGTTATATTATTGGGTTTGTTGGTTTTAGTTTTTTTATTTGGTTTTACAAAAATATTTGGTGATCCATCGGGTTTTGCACGTTTTATTTTTTATATTTTTACTTTTATCTTTGTTTGTGTTGGTTTTTGGATTTTTTTTATTTTAAAATTAATGAAAAGATTTCAAAATATAATAACGTCATTCCGGGATGATCAGACAATAAAAATTAAAAGAGATGTTGTTATAGAGAAAAAAAAATAGATATGACAATTCTTTTCTTTACATTACTTATCACAGGTTCGGCATTTTTTTCTGGTGCAGAAACTGCTTTTTTCAGTCTTCATCAAAGTACTATTCAAAGCATGGTTGAAAAGAAACATAAAAATGCAAAATTGATTCAAAAATTAAAAAATGAACCAGAGAGATTGTTGACTACAATTTTGATTGGCAATAATGTAGTTAATATTGTTACTGCTTCGTATGCGACATTATTATCAGCAAAATATTTTGGCTCGGCGGGAATCGGTATTGCAACAGGATTAACCACTATTGCTATTTTAATATTTGGTGAAATTATTCCAAAATCTATTGCATTTTCACATAATAAAATATTTGCAAAATATATGGCACCCATATTATATGGTATTACGATACTTTTGTATCCCATCAGTAGTATTTTAGTCTTTTTAAATAAAATTCTCCAGAAAATGACAAAGGCAAATACCATGTCTTCGGTTACTGAAGATGAGGTGCGTATTATGTCAAAAATGAGTGCCGAATCTGGTGAAATTCATCACGATGAACACGAACTTATTGAAAATGTATTTCGTTTTGATGACATGATTTTGGGTTCGATAATGACTTCATTCGAGGATATCTCATTTATTAATGGTTCTGTACCTGTTGATAATATTGCTTATTATGTATCACATACAGAACATTCCAGATATCCAGTATACATAAATGAAGAATCAAATATCATTGGATATATACATGTGAATACAATCATGAAAATATTAAATTCAGATGACAGAGACACTCTTGTTTCTGAATATGTAACTGAAATAGAAAGGATACCTGAAACTCTTTCTATTCGCAGGGTATTTAAACGTATGAGACAAACTCAGAACCATATGATGTTGGTTACAAAAAAGGGTAAACCAGAACATGTATTAGGTTTGGTAACTATGGAAAATATTCTAGAAGAATTAGTCGGTGAAATACAAGATGAAACTGATATAGAATAATATGAGATTACATAGATTTTTTTTACCATTTGATATTACCGCACAACAAATTTGTATCGAAGATATTGCGGTGGTACATCAAATGAAAAATGTATTTCGTTATAAGTGTGGTGACCGGGTTATTTTATGTGATGGAAAGGATAACGAAGCTATAGGTGAAATTCAAGGCATTACACAAAAAAATATTATTGTTGCAATGCATCATGTACAAAAAACAGGTCGTGAGGCATTTAAAAAGGTTGTATTAGCTTGTGCTGTTTTGAAAAAAGATAATTTTGAAATGGTGGTACAAAAAGCAACAGAATCCGGTGTTGTAGAAATCTATCCATTAATTACTGATAATACAATAAAGACAAATCTACGAATGGATCGTTTGCATGTTATTGCACAAGAAGCTTCTGAACAATCAGGTAGGGGAATTGTACCTATTATTCATGAACCAATAGATTTCAAAGAGTTTCAGAATCTTTCCGTACATAAAAAATCTATGGTATATGTTTGTGATGAAACCGGTGAAAAAATGAATATATCTTTACAATTAAAAAGGGGATCTTCCGCATCAGTATATATTTGTATTGGACCAGAGGGTGGATGGTCTGACCAAGAATTGCAAAAAATACAAACATTAGGATGGAACACTGTTTCATTGGGTCCTCGTATCTTGCGTGCTGAAACCGCCGCTGTGGTCGTGTCTTTTATGATGGTAAACCATGATATATCAATCTAAAAATATCTATGAAATTCGAAAAAATCGTGCCAGCGCTCTTTTGCGTGAACTTAAAAAAATAATTCCCAAAAAAGAACATGCAATTTCTGACCTCGTACATTGGAAAAATCCATGGGAATTATTGGTTGCGGTTATTTTATCAGCTCAGTGCACTGATAAAAGAGTAAACATTGTTACCAAAGATTTGTTTAAAAAATATAAAAAGCTACAGGATTATGCATACGCACAGCAAGAAGATTTTGAAAAAGATATATCTTCAATAAATTTCTTTCGGATGAAAACAAAAAGTATTATTGCATCAGCAAACAAGATACAGAATGACTTTGATGGAAAGGTTCCAGAAACTCTGGCAAAATTAATCACATTGTCCGGCGTAGCTCGTAAAACAGCAAATGTGGTTTTAGGAAATGCATTCGGAAAAACAGAAGGGATTGCCGTTGATACCCATGTAAAGCGTTTTGCTATTCGGTTTAATTTGACGGACAATATAACACCAGAAAAAATCGAGCAAGACTTGATGCAACTATTTTCCAAAAAAGAATGGTTTATTGTTTCAAATTTGATGATTCAATATGGTAGACGAATAGCTCCTGCGCGCAAATACGATATTTCCAAAGACTCTTTGGTTAAAATATATCCACCTGCTGGAAAGATTTTTGGGGTGTGATATAATATATTTTACCTAAAATAGGTAATTAAATACATGAGCATTAAACTATTTATAACAGGAGGAACATTTGATAAGGAGTATAATGAGCTTACAGGCGAGCTTTTTTTTAGAGAAACACACCTACCAGAGATGTTAAATTTGGGTCGATCGCGGCTTGAACTTGATGTAGAAAAATTAATGATGATAGATAGTTTAGATATGTCCGAAGATGAACGTAATGTAATTATGCAAAAATGTCTCGATACAGATGCAGAAAAAATCATTATTACTCATGGTACAGATACTATGGTTGAAACCGCGGGTGTAATAGCTGGAAAGGTTAGAGGTAAGACGGTCATATTGACAGGTGCGATGATCCCTTATAAGTTTGGTAGTTCAGACGGTCTCTTCAATTTAGGTAGTGCACTGGCTTTTGCCCAGACCCTCTCAAGTGGTGTGTATATTGTCATGAATGGAAGATATTTCTATTATGATAATTGTCGAAAAAATAAAAAAGATGGCGAGTTTGAGGAAATTAAGTAAATAATATGTCTTTATACATCATCGCAACACCTATAGGAAATCTTGAAGACATTTCAGCGCGTGCAGTGCGTATTTTGGGCGAGGTTGATATTGTTCTATGCGAAGATACGCGTACTACGGGAAAACTGTTAAAACATTACGAAATCAAGGTCAAAACAATGAGCTACCACGCTCATTCGAATGATAACCGTGAAGATCAGATTGTTGATATGCTTCGTGAAGGAAAGTCACTTGCTCTTGTTTCGGATGCAGGAACGCCTACGATTTCAGACCCTGGTGTAAAACTGGTCGAGCGTGTAAAAAAAGATTTGCCCGATGTTATGGTCAGCCCTATTCCTGGACCCAGTGCTTTGATGAGCGCACTATCGGTATCAGGGATATCATCTGCACAGTTTGTATTTTTGGGATTCCTTCCACATAAAAAGGGACGAGAGACATTGTTCCAAGAAATTTCTGAAAGCAATAGAACAATCGTGTTTTATGAATCAACACATCGTATTATGAAAACATTGGAACGTCTGAACGAATTGATGCCAGAACGTCATATTGCTGTTGCTCGAGAATTAACTAAAATTTATGAACAAGTAAGAACTGGATCAGTTAGGGTTGTGTATCAATATTTTCTTGAAAATGAAGACAAGATTCGCGGAGAATTTGTGGTAATGATTCAAGGGAAATAGGTTATATGTTTTTTAAAATGTGATATACTGATTTAATATGACACGTATTCCATATCACATAGTATTAATCAGTATAAGTATTTTTATTGTTCTTTTCCTTCTTGTGGGGGTTCCTGTATCTTGGAAGGATGGTCTTTTGATAGGTGTGGCCTTGGTGTTGTTTATTATTGGATTAGCTTTTCGCAAGGAAATGAATAATACTTCTTCATCTAAAAATGCAGATGCATTTCGGGATTCAGATGCTTCTATGGTTGATTTTGAAGAGACAATAACAAGAGAAGATGATGAAGGCATCGAAAGTGTTCAAATCATTAGAAGTCACTCATATGTTGAAAAAAACGAACAATAAAAATGCGCATATTCAGGGTGGATACATAACATATTTTGTCATCGGAATTGGTTTATTCATAATAGGAGGGACTGTTTTTTTATTTCAGAAAAATACTGAACCAATGGTTATTAATTTTACTGACGAAGTTTCTTTGGAAGATACTGACACTGAAGTACAAGATCAGAAAGTTTTAGATGTATTTAAAAAAGAAGAAATTAAACCAAGAGTACCTCGGCCAATCCCGGAACAGGTACGGGCAATTTATATGTCTAGCTGGGTGGCCGCAACTCCTAGTCTACGTGCAAAATTAGTTGATTTTATTGATGCTACTGAATTAAATAGTGTAGTAATTGATATCAAAGATTCTACGGGCAGGGTTTCATTTATGCCACAGGATTCCTATTTAATCGAATTGGGTGTTTCGGATAATAGGGTAAAAGATATGAAGGAATTTCTGGAATTACTTCATGAAAAAGATATTTATGTGATTGGACGTATTAGTACGTTTCAGGATCCTTTTATTGTAAGTAAAAAACCAGAATGGGCGGTACAATCAAAAAAAGGTGGTATCTGGAAGGATAAAAAAGGTCTGGCTTTTTTGTCTGTTGATAATGAAGAAGTTTGGGATTATACACTTCGAATTGCATTAGATTCTTATGAAATTGGTTTTGATGAAATAAATTTTGATTATATTAGATATCCTTCTGATGGAAACATTTCAGATATTGTATATAATCTTGCGGAGGGAGAAACAAGAGCTGAAAAGTTGGAAAAGTTCTTTATATTTTTAAATGAAAAATTACGAAAAGAAAAATCTATTCCTATTTCTGCTGATTTGTTTGGAATGGTGACCAGCAATAGTGATGATTTGGGTATAGGACAAATATTAGAAAAAGCAGTTCCTTATTTTGATGTAATTGCTCCTATGGTGTATCCTTCACATTATCCAAAAGGATTTTTGGGTTATACAAACCCCGCAGAGCATCCGTACGAGGTTATTTTTTATGCCATGCAGTTTGCATCAAAACGAGTAACCGCCATGGGATATGATCCAAATAAAATATTGCGACCATGGTTTCAAGATTTTAATCTAGGAACAGTATATACAAAAGAAAAAGTACAAGCCCAAATTGATGCAAATAAGGCCGTAGGATTGTCATCCTGGATGATGTGGGATCCCTCTAATAAATACAATGCAACAAAGCCTTTTATGCAATATGGCTTGTAGATTTTTTATATTTTTTATGATATAGTCTATGTGTCTATGTTTTCTCAAAAAAAGACAATACATATAGTTCTTATTATTGTATTCTTTGTGGGGGTATTTTTTTCTGGTGCTCTCTTAGGATTTTATCAGCGCCCTCTTATTGAAAGGGCAAATGCACTTTCAAGTAAAACATCGCTATCCGAAGATGTTGATTTTTCTGATTTTTGGCGAGCTTGGGAAATTCTCGAATCAAAACATATATCATCTGTAGATACTCCCACTATTCAGGATCGTATGTACGGGGCAATCCAGGGTTTGGCTGATTCATATGATGATCCTTATACTACTTTTTTTCCACCCGAAGAATCAAAAATATTTCATGAAAGTGTAGAAGGAGAATTCAGTGGTGTCGGTATGGAATTGGGTATACGAGATGAAATTTTGACTGTTATTTCTCCCTTGAAAGATACTCCAGCATATAATGGCGATATTCAACCTGGAGATATTATATTACAAATAGATGGTCAATCTACATCCGGAACAACGGTTGATGGGGCTGTCTCTTTGATTCGTGGGGAACGTGGCACACCCGTTACTCTAAACATATATAGAGAAGGAGAAGAATCATCTTTTGATGTAACTCTTGTTCGAGATATTATTAAAATACCAACCCTTGAAACAAAAATTATTCAAGACAAAATATTTGTTATTTCTATATATACATTTACCAATCAGACACCATCATTATTACGTAATGCTTTGTCTGAAATGAAAAGGTTAAAGTTAAAGAAGCTTATTATCGATGTACGAGGTAATCCTGGTGGATTTTTGGATGCATCTATTGATATGTCTAGTCATTTTGTCCCTTCGGGAAAGATTGTTGTTTCAGAGATATTCAAAGATAAAAGTAGGGAAGTCGTATATCGAAGCAAGGGTTATCATTCTCTTGATTTTGGTGTAAAGATTGCTGTTTTAGTCGATAAGGGTTCTGCATCTGCATCTGAGATATTTGCGGGTGCATTACAATATTATGATGTTGCAACAATCATTGGCACAGAAACATATGGAAAAGGGTCTGTTCAAGAATTAGTACCTCTAACAAAGGATACTTCATTGAAAATTACTATTGCAAAATGGGTGTTACCTTCAGGGGAATCACTTTCTGAAAAGGGTCTTGTTCCAGATGTACTCGTTCCTTATGAAAAAAATGAAGACAAAAAAATAGACAATCAAATGAATAAGGCTATCGAGTTTTTATTAGAATAAAGAATTAAATATGAAGGTAATTTTATTAACATATGTACAAGGATTAGGAAGAAAAAACGACATCAAGGATGTTGCTGATGGATATGCACAAAATAAGCTTTTTCGAAATAAATTAGCCGTACCCGCAACGTCTCAGGCAATACAAGAAATAAATAAAAAAAATCAGGAAGAAGAAAAGATTCGTGAAGAAAAAGAAAATATACATAAAGAAGCTCTGCAAAAAATACAGGGCGTACATTTTGTTATTGAAAAATCTGCAAATGAAAAAGGTGTATTGTATGCACCAATAAAGAAAAAAGATATTCAGGATGAAGTTTTGGCAAAAGGATATCTAGTTCCCGAAGAAGCTTTCATTGAATATAAAGATATAAAAAATACTGGAAAACATACTATTGTATTAGTATTAGGAATGCAAAAAGCTTCTTGTGTATTTACTGTAAATGGGAAATAGAATTTAATAAAATGAGTACATTTTTTAGTATGAATAAATAAAAATAATCGTGAATCCAATTGGATTCACGATTATTTTTTTGTTCATTATTTTATAAGTATTTCATAGATACCTTTCTAATCTTTCATTTTCTTTTTTTTCTGAATATACAAAAATATATACTTGAAAGATCTGATATTGTTCCTAGTTAAATGATATACCAAAGCTCTTTTGATTGTAAAATATAAAAAGGGCAATAGTATGCTTATATAAGATAAAATAATCATAAAAGCAATTCACCGTTTTTTCACACTGAAAGTTATCATTAATCTGTCCAAGGGGTAAACTCCAGATATTAAAGCTGTTAATGTAAAATATTTTATATTTTCTTTATCAAGAAAAAACAAAGAAATAATAAATGAGAAACAAAATAATGAAAAACTTTAAATTTCTGTACAGCAACTATTTTTAATGAAGGATTCTTGGATTAAACAATTAATTACAAAAATAAAAAATATTTTGCAATTGGTCTTTTTGAAAAGAGAATCAAAAATGTCCTATCAAAAGAGAATGCGGTGATATCTAATTTCTTGTGTGTGGATTCATCAGACATTTTTACCAAATGTCGCTTTGTTTGAAAAAAAAGAATAATTGGAAAAAAATCAAAACAATCAATACTTTTTTCATGATGATTGGTTTTACACAAAGACGATATGGTCGCTCTTCTTTTTATAAAAAGAATAACCCCATGTCATATGCATGAGGTTATTCTGGTTTGTGTATATAGAGCACAGACGAATTTATTTTGTTGCTGGAACTACGCTGGCTACTTTTCTTTTTGTTTTTGTTCCATCAAAATTTTGTTTTATTTTTGATGTAAACTTTACGATACCTGCAACAAGAGAGAAAAGGGTATGATCTCTTCCTGTATCAACATTTTTACCTGCCATTATTTTGGTACCTCGTTGTCGAACAATGATAGATCCAGCTTTTGCTGTTTGCCCATCAGAAAGTTTAACACCAAGATACTTTGGTTTCGAATCACGTAAATTTTTCGCGGTTCCCGCGGCTTTTTTGGTTGCCATAGTAAGACTTTAAATAAAATATAATATACGATATAATAGTAATCGTGAATAGGGAAATCATAACAGATTCTCATGTAAAAATCAAGCTTTTATTTCATGAACAAAAGCGGTTGGTTGTAATTCTTTGCTTGGGCATTGTTTTTATGGGTTCGGCATCATTTTGCCTGGGTGTTTTATTGGGTATCCAAATGGAAAAAGATACTGAGGATGTTATTATTGAGTATCCCCCATATTTAGAGCCGATTTCTATAAAAATAGGGGATATGGTCCCTAGGGTTATAAATTCTCAGTCATTGACTACTCCTGCTAATAATCAGGGTATTTATGTGGCATCTAAAAATGGAACCCGATATTATCTTCCTGGTTGTTCTGGGGTATCTCGTATTAAAGAAGAAAATAAAATATGGTTTCAAACAAAAGACCAAGCCGAAGCCAGGGGTTTGCTACCAGCAGCAAATTGTCCTGGGTTATAATAGATGTGCAGAGGATAAGATATGGGGGCTCTTTATTATATGAATGTCGCACAATATATCTTTGCGACATTTTGATATAACATAAAGTCTGAAAAACTAATAAGATTTCTGAGTTCTAGTTGTACGACTCTTCTGCTTTATATTTCTAATTAATATCTATTATATCTCTGAATATATGCGTGACCTGATCTCTTGTAGTTTTTTAATTACATTTGATTCACTAATTTTTGTGAATCTTGGAAAAGTTTTTCCTTCTTTTGTTATATTTTCAGTCCACATGTCGTATGGGCACATCTTAAACATTTTTCCATATATAACGGTCTATAAACAACCAGGTACTGATTTTCGGGGTTACGGGTATTTCTGTGTGATGACCCATATCAATAATCTCGTGTAAGCATAATTGTTTATGGGGCCATTTGGGATATGCTTATAATGATAATAAAATCCAGGTTGAGGATGATCTTTTTATAATATATGTAATTATTCTAATATTTTTTAAAGAAAAAAATATGTAGTTTTAGTATGCTGTTGATTTTATCATTGCCGAGCTTGGTGTTGGTAAATATGATAATGGGTCAAGATACGCATTTGTTGGAGCGATAGGCATTCTATAATTTTTCCCTGGACAAGCTTGGCTGGGCCGTTCTCCTATACGTGCGCCTTCGCCACTGTCAACACCACGACTAGCATATACTGTCAAATGTAAATGCGGTCCTGTGACATGTCCTGTGGCACCGCTATAACCAATATGTTGACCTTTTACTACTTTTTGACCCTCTGTTACAGAAATAACCGAAAGGTGTCCATATGCTGTTGCTAGGCCGTTATAATGACGTATGAATATCCATTTACCAAAGCTGGCTTTGGGGCATGATTGATCTGTGTCTCCTGTGCCTTCTATAATACCGTCAGCAACGCTTTTAATAGGTGTCCCTATAGATGCTCGAAAATCTGTACCGCTATGTGATCCGGATACATAGAGTCTTTTTGCAGATATTGTTTTCCCAAACATTTGGGTTATAAAAATATTATCGATAGGCCAACCAAGGACGGCTGTACCTTCTTTTGGTAATCGGGTTGGATCAAGAATAAATTGAAGCTGAGACTCATAAGATCGAATTTCTGCATCCAAAGCTTTTTTTCTTTGTTGACGATCCTGAAGGATTGCTTGATATGCCTGTTCCTCGTTTTTTGTTTCTTTGAGGAGGCTATTTTTTTCTTGGGTTGCAGAGCGTGCAATTTTATGTTGATCATTTAATTCATTTTTCAAAGAGAAAAGTTTTTTTTGTTCTTCTTCGGTTGTTTGTTTTGAGAGTTCTAATTTTTGCTTTGTATCAATAACCTGATTTGAAAATCGTAACAATTTCTCCTGAAGTTGTTTTGTTGATTGTGCCAGTGAAAGAAAATCAGAAAGCTGTTTTCCACTGAGTAACATTTCTGATAATGATACACCATCATTGCGATACATCATGCGTGTGGTTTCTTGTAATGACCCTCGCGCAGTATCAAACTGGACTTTTTTGGTCGTGATGTTTTTTTGTAATGACTCTATGTCTGAATGAGCTTGTTTGATTTTTTCTTCGGTTCTTTTTATTTCTGATGTAATCTTTCTTTCGGTTAATTCTAATGATTTTACAGTATTAGCTAATGAATTCCTTTCTTGACTCAGAGATGATAATTCTCGAGCTAGTTGATTGATTTCACTATCTAAATCAGAAATTGTCTGTCCACGTTTTTGTATTTCTTCTTGTATTAATTCTACAGTGTTTGCCTGAGCTATATTTGTAATAATAAAAAAATACAAGCATATTATTGTTAGTGCAAGTATATAAGATAATTTGTATAAAGAAAAAGTTCTCATAGTTTATAGTTCAAGGATCTTTTGCGCATAGTTAATTCTTTTTAATGTTTCTTCTTTTCCTAGGATATGTGCCAGTGTAAAAGGGTCGGGAGATTTTTCTTTTCCAGACAAAGATACGCGCAAAGGCCAAAGAACATCTCCTCTCCCCTGCTCTTCTGCATAGGGAAATAATGCGCTTTTAATTACATCAATATGAGACCAGTCTTGTAATTGATCACAAAATATTGCCAGTTGTTGTAGATGTTTTTGTGTAGATTCAATTGTTCCATTTTTCCAGACAAGAATTGAAGGATCAGTATATTCTGGTTTTTTGAAAAAATAATCAATTTCACCAGATACTACAAAATCTTTCATTTCCCTGCCAACCTGAATACGCTCGTCTAATAAGGGTAGAATCTTTTGTATTTTTATTTCATAATCAGGTATTTGTTTAAAGGTGTCTGGTATCCATATTTCGTAGTATTTTTTTCTTTCGTCAAGACTCTTTTTTTTCAAGTACTCCTTATTCATCCAGTCTAATTTTTCTTCATTTACTTGGGCTCCAGATTTTTGCACTCGATCTAATGCAAAAATAGTAATTAGTTCATCTTTGGTAAAAATTTCCTGATCGGTACCTGGATTCCATCCTAATAAACTAAGAAAATTAAATAATGCTTCTGGTAGGTATCCTTCATCCCTGTATGATAAAATATCTCGCGCTCCGTCACGCTTGCCTAATTTTTTATTTCCTCCTGTGGCCATAATATGTGGCATAGAAGCATAATGGGGTGCTTGTATTTGTAATGCATCATAAACAGCAAGAAATTTAGGAGTTGAAGATATATATTCTTGACCGCGCATAACGTGGGTAACCCGCATTTCAATGTCATCTATAATATGGGCAAAATTATATGTTGGATATCCATCAGATTTTATCATAATAAAATCATCCAACGCCTCTGGTCCAGCGGTGAGATCTCCAAAAACCATGTCATGCCATGCATAAGATTTTATTTCAGATATTTTAAAACGAAGAGGTTTTTTACCATCCCAGATTTCGAACGTTTCAGGTCGGTGATTTCTAAAAAGAAATGGACGTTTTTCTTCTTCTGCTTGTGTACGGAATTTTTGAATTTCTTCTTCGGTATAAGGATCAGGATATGCACATCCTGCATCGATGAGTTTTTGAGCATATTGGTTATACAAATCAAGTCTTTCTGATTGTCTGTATGGTCCATGATCTCCGCCATTATCTGGACCTTCATCCCAATTCATTTGTAACCAATGTAATGATTCTATAATGTGCTTTTCGGCACCAGCTATTTCGCGATCCTTGTCGGTGTCTTCTATTCTGAGGATAAATTTCCCATTATTTTTTTTTGCAAAAAGATATGCAAAAATTGCAGTACGCACATTTCCAATATGCATAAATCCAGTTGGGCTAGGTGCAAATCTCGTTACGATAGTATTGGTATTTTTTTGGGTATTTTGTATCATGAGTTATTTCTTTTTTTCGTGTAATAATCCTACCATAATGATTGCTGAGGCAATCTTTTGTGCAGCATCGGGTTGGAAAAACTTTTCGGCTCCTTGTATTATTTCTTTTTTTATATCTTCACTTTTGATGATTCTTTGAATTTCAGATATAAAAAGATGTGGTTTTAAATTTGGTTCTTCTATCACAACGCATCCGCCATGCCTGGCGTAATTAAATGCATTTTTTCTTTGGTGATCTCCATGAGAATCACTAATAGGAATAAGAATAGAAGGTTTTTTCCATGAAGCAATTTCAAATAACGATGATCCAGCTCTGGAAATAATAAGATCTGAAATACCCGCTGCCATCCTCATAGATAGTTCATTTAGGGTTCCAAAAACTTTGTAACGATGTTTCATCGGGCTTTCTGCTAATACAAAACGTACAACCTCTTCAACCATGGCTAGGTTTTTAGGTCCAGCTTGATGAATAATTTGATATTTTTCTACAAGATCAGGCAATGCTTCTAAAACTACATTATTTATAATCTCTGCCCCTTGAGATCCACCCATAATAAGAATCGTTGGTATGTCTTCTGTAAGTTTGAGATATTCACGTCCACCCTCCTGAATGGTGGATAATATTTCTTCTCGAATTGGCTGCCCTGTCCATGCAGTTTTTTCTTTTGGAAAAAAAGAGCCAGCTTCGGGATATGATATTGCTATTTTGTGTGCAAATTTTCCCGCCCAAAGATTTACTCTTCCCGGATATGAATCTGATTCGTGTATGATTACAGGGATACCAAGAATTTTTGCAGCGAATATTGTTGGAAAACTAGCATGTCCACCTTTTCCAACAACAACATCAGGAAAGATTGAAAAAAGAAGAAAAAGTGATTCGAATACTCCTATACCTGCTTTAAAAATATCTATAATATTTTGTAATGAAAAATAAATGCGTAGTTTACCCGTGGATATTTTTTTGAATGTGATATTATTTTTTAATAACAATGTGATGTCATAGGGTGAATCAGAAAAATAGTATAACTTCATTTCTGCGAGGTTATTTTTTTCTGCTTCGTTATGTAATTGTTGAGCAATGGCAATAAGTGGATAAAAATGTCCACCTGTTCCTCCGCCCGCGAGAACGACTTTCATATATCTGAATGTTATTTATCAATAAGTTTTTTGGTATCGAGACACATTAAAGATTATACCTATTGCGACACCGGTAATCAAGAGAGATGTTCCCCCGTGACTAATAAAAGACAATGGTAAGCCTGTAAACGGAAATAATCCCAAAGAAGAAGCGATATTTAGCAACGATTGTGTGGTAATAAAAAACACAATACCTATGGTAATTAATTTACCAAATTCATCTCGAGCTCGGGATGCAATACGAATACCACGCAATGCAAATGCTAAGAATAATATCAGAACAAGTGTAGATCCAATAAACCCAAACTCTTCTCCTATGACAGCAAAAATTGAATCTCCTACGGGTTCTGGAAGATAGGTAAATTTTTGAATACTTTGACCGTAACCTTTTCCTGTTATCTGACCAGAGCCGATTGTCCGTTTTGATTGCTGTATTTGATAAGACGCCCCCAGGGGGTCTCTTTCTTGATGCAGAAAAGTTTGCACACGAGAAAGAATGTGGGGTTTTACTGCTATTAAAATTCCTGCACCAATTATTATTATTATTATAAATATAATAAAATCTCTTATTTTTGTTTGAGCTACAAGATATACCACTGCCCCTCCTGCAATGGTTACTAGAAAGGTTCCCGTATCAGGCTGTGCCATGATTACTATGGCAATAATGGTAGTTATTATACCAAATGGGATTATACCATGTTTTGGTTCTTGAAGTTTGTGTTTCATCCAAGAACACCAGGAAGCTATATATATCACGTAGGCTAATTTGAGAAATTCTGAAGGTTGAAATGATATAAAACCAAGAGATATCCAACTTGTTGCACCACCATGACTCATACCTAATCCAGGAATAAAAACTAATAAGGTAAGGACAGATGAACCACAAAAGAACCAAAATGCATATTTGCGCCAAAATAAATAAGGTATCTTTGATATAATGAAACATAGAATACCCCCACCTAATAGCCCTAATCCAAATTGGGATACCAGCATGCTATAAAATAATTCTTGATTTTTTGGTAATACAGATAATGCAGCTGATAAAAATAATAATCCACCAACAACAATAAGTATTCCAATAATCCATAAGAAAACTTTATCAACGGGTTTTTCTTTCATATTATAGTAAAGCCATGATTACTCCTGTAATAGAAAGAATGATTGATATAACCCAATAACGCATGGTTATTTTGTATGTTGGCCAGCCTAATGCTTGAAAGTGGTGATGCAATGGAGCAACAAGAAAAAGTTTCTTTTTTGGGTTTATTTTTTTGGTTATCATTTGTAATAATGCGGATATTGATGTTATAACCAATGGAAAACCAATAATCGGTAATAATAAAACTTGGTTTGTTAAAAATGCAATAATTGCAAGAGTGACAGTAAGGCCAAGCACCCCTGTCTCCCCCATGTAAAAACGTGCAGGAGGAATATTAAACCATAAAAAGGCAAGGATTCCTCCGGCTATTACAAAACAAAAAGTAGCTAGATCTATTTGGTTTTGAAAAAAAGCAATAAAGCCATATGCACTAAAACTGGTTGTAAAAACACCACCAGCAAGTCCATCTAATCCATCAATAATACCACTAGAAAATGTTCCTAATACTACAAGCACAAAAAAGGGTATAAAAAACATTCCCAAATCAAGGGTGCCACCCATGGGAATATTAATAACCGATGTCCCTAATTTTGTATAAAACCACCATGATCCAATTAGTGCGATTATTGTGACTATTCCTATTTTTCGTAAACGTGATAGTCCGTTAACAAAGAATATTCCCTTTCCAAAAATTTGTAACATGTCATCGATAAGACCAATAAGTGAAGCTGTAATAAAAGCAAAAAGAGGTAATAAGGTCTGATTTCTTGAAAGAAAGTTAAATTTTTCAAAAATAGGATCTGAAAAAAATAAAGATAAGAGAAATACAATCAGAATTGTTACAAGTACACTACCCCAAATAATAACACCACCAATACGAGGAGTGCTGAGCTCGGCTTCTTTATTATGAATACGAGAAAAATCTTTTGCTATTTCTGGATTTTCTATTTGATTACCTCGGTCAGAACGTTTCCATAATCTCCATTTGTATAAATAATGACTAACCAATGGTGTTACAAGAATACCAACACAAAAACTTATAATTGTTGGTATTATGGTTTTTAAAATATCAGTTGAAATCATAAAAATCAGAAGATAATGATTGTAATGTTGCTTGGATTAATTTTTCTCCATCAGTAAAACGGTCAGAAAAAGTAGAATCAAGTATAATAATAGCTAATGTTCTTCCTGGTTCTGCTTCAAAAATAAATGCCAATGTTCCTCCAGCCCGATTTGTAAAACCTGTTTTTGAAGATCGAACAGAGGGAATATGATCAAGGGTAATATTTGTATTGGGAAACATTTTTCCCTGGGTTGATATAAAAAAGTTATTTTTTATTGAAGAGGTAAACAACTCTGGAAAGCGTTTTGTACCATCTTGTAATACGTCTAATACATCATATACTGTTCCTACTCCTCCGGATTGGTTATCTTCTGTGTCTAATCCGGTAGTATTGCGGAAATACATGGTATCCCGTTTTGTAACTTTTTTTGCATATGCATTCATAGAAGAAACAAATGATGTACTGTCATCTGTTATTGTTGCTATTGCTGTATTTGAAGATATACCAAGAGCAAATTCTAACAGCTCATCTCTGGTATAACTTTCCCCCGTTTGTAACCCATGTAATCCATTAAGTTTTTCAGCATAAGGCGTTATCGTAAATACGGTTTCTTTGGGTACTGTTTCCAAAATAACATTTGCTGAAACTATTTTTGTAAGAGATGCAATGGGTTTTTGTATATTAGCATTTTTGCTAAAGATTTCTTTATTATTCGTAATATCAAAAACAAGAAAAGCATCCGCTGTTACATTAATATTTTGGAAAACACTTCTGTTATAAGCAACGTCAGGTTTTTTTGTAATAAAAGATTCTGATAGTTCAAGATATTGTGCAGGTTTTTTTGATTGATGTGCCATCACTGTAATTCCAGTACCAAGAAAAACAAAACAAAACAAAGTAATAAAAATATGAAAAATTGGAGTATGATAACGTGGTTGCATAATTATTCAGTGATTATTTTTTCTGATTGTAATAATTTAATTAATGTCTCGTAAGATTGTTCAAATCCTTTTATCATTTCTGGTTTTTGAATACCAAGAAATGCCAATAATTCAACAGAAGATACATATCGGGGCTTTCTAGCATCTTCTTTGTTTGGCATGCGGTCAATTAATCCACGAGTTACTAATGAACGTAATATTGATTGTGAATTTACTCCACGAATATAATCAATATCATTTTTTGTTGCACCTTTCATATAAAGAATAATTGCCAAAGACTCCAGTGCTGGTTTGGTGAGTTCTTTTGATAATTCTTCTTTTCGTAGCTGCTCAATAATTTTAGCCATTTCGGGATGCGTCTTTAATACGATTTCGTGTTCATTGACTATACATGTAATTCCACGTCCAGAAAGAGACAGAATGAGTTCTTGTACTGCAAATTCTAATACTGTTTGATCAACACCAAGCATTCCACACAATTGTTGACGAGACATGGATTCTCCTTGATAAAAAAGGATACCTTCTATTTGTGATGCAAGAGATAATGACATATGATTACGGTTAGTATACTATATTTTTTCATTTGAAACAAAGTCATTATTTTGACTGATTGTAATATCTTGGAATCGATTATTTTGTAATACATGAATAATTCCATCTTTTACTAATTCTAATAGAGCAAGAAATGACACTACGATGAATATTTTTTCTGATTTTGAATCTGTATGATTTTGTGATTGGGTAAAAGATTGAAATGAACTTTGTATCCCCTTTTCTACCCTTTTTGCTAAATCTTCAAGAATATCTTTAAGGTTGATAGCTTTTTTTAATTGAGCTGTTGCCTGAATGTCTGGTTTTGGAATTTGTTGAATTATATTTTGTATGTTTTCCAATAATGATTGCACTGTAATGCTTTCATGTGGTACAAAAGTCGGTCCAACGTCTACGGTATGACGAGGATGATATGATGAATTTTTTCCAAAATTTTCTTCAATTATAGGTATCAGAGATTGAATATGTTGGTACACTAATAATCTTCGTTTTAATTCGTCAATATCTTGCGTTTCTTCTTCTGTTAATTTTAATAAGGGTAATAAAGATTTTGCTTTTATTAATAATAATGTTGAGGCAACAGCAAGAAAACTAGTTATTGTTGCATAAGGTGGCAGAGTTAATGATTGCATATGATGCATATAACTTTCTGTTATTTCAGAAAGTGAAACATCGTTTATAGGAAGTTTTCGCTCTTCAACCAAACGAAGAAGTAAATCCAAAGGACCTTCAAAAATATTTGTTTTTATGGCAAAAGATTGCTCTGTACTATTCATAATATCTACAAAGTATTGCACGAACAGGATGGATTCGCAACAATGGGTTGACCTTGTATTTTGAATATTGTATTATAATAAGGAATTAAAAAAGGAAAAAATGACAAGATCAAGACAAGGTCCAGAGATAAGAGAAAAATACAAGCCAATATCTGATTCTAAGCATCAAAATCCCCTTCTTAAAGGTAGGCATGTTCTTCCAGAATCCCCAAAGGGTAATTCTTTAGGGAAACCTAAACCACCATCACGATAATGGTTTAGTAAACAGGGTCGAATAGTTATGTAACTATTCGACCCTGTTATTTTTCTAATCCTTTTTAATAATTAATAAACCTAATTCATCTAATTGTTTTTGATCAATTTTGGATGGAGCATCCATAAGAAGGTCTCGCCCTCCGCGTGTTTTTGGAAATGCAATGACTTCACGAATATTTGGTTCGTTTTGTAAAATCATCATAAGTCGGTCAAATCCCCAAGCGATTCCACCATGAGGTGGTGTTCCCGATGCAAAAGCTCGCATCATGTGCCCGAAATTTGCATCAATCTTTTCATCCGTATGTCCCAGAATTTGCAAGATACTTCGTAATATTTCTGGATCGTGTGCTCGTATGGAACCTCCTCCAATTTCAAATCCATTTAATGTAATATCATATTGAGATGCAATGATATCACCTATATTTGTCTTATTTTTGATATTTTCAAGATACTCAGGTTTTGAAAGTGAAAATGGATTATGGGTAAAGGTCCACTCGCCTTGAGCCATAGGATCATCTGATGTTGCCGTCTTTTCAAAAAAAGGAAAATCGACAACCCATAAAAATGCTAATAGATTTGAATCATTTTTATCTTCTCTAATATCTGGTCTGTCATTACCATGAGTTTCCATTGCTTCTTTGTAAGTCATACGCGGAAATGGGATTTGCTGAATCTTTTTTTCTGGATACAACGATTGTACAACTTTGATTAAAAGCTTCTCATTTAAATTCATAATATCATCTTCTGTAACGAATGACATTTCCATATCCATTTGTGTAAATTCTGGTTGGCGATCTCCTCGTAAATCTTCATCACGCATACATCGCGCAAGCTGAAAATATTTTTCCATACCTGATGACATTAATAATTGTTTATATTGTTGGGGTGACTGTGGCAATGCATAAAAATGCCCTGGAACCAATCGTGCTGGAACAATATAATCACGAGCTCCTTCGGGTGTAGATTTTGTAAAAATAGGTGTTTCAATTTCTGTAAATCCTTGGTGATAGAGCTCATTACGAATCATCTGGGCAACAGTACCACGCATACGCATATTATGTTGCATACGCTCTGTTCGTAAGTCAATATATCGATTCTGAAGACGTGCTTCTTCGTTAATTTCTGACGTATTGTTGATAACTTCGAAAATAGGAGTTTCTGCTTTGTTAAGAATTTCTATTCCTGTAATTTCCAACTCAACATCACCATTCAAAATACCTTCTTTTCGCATTTTTTCTGGCCGTTCGTTTACTTTTCCTGTAATCGCAACTACCCATTCTGACCGCAAAGTTTTTGCAACTTCTAATACTTCTGGTTTTCCAAAGACAACACCTTGGACCAACCCTGTCATATCGCGAAAATCAAAAAATGCCATCTTTCCTTGATCTCTGACAATGTGTACCCAGCCTTTTATAATGATTTCTTCACCCTTTTTTGATGTGATGTCTTTTATGTATGTTCTCATAATGTTTTTAGATGGAGAAACAAAAAAATCGCCCCTACACATCTACCAATTATATTGATAAATATGTAGGGACGATATTATCGCGGTGCCACCCTACTTTCTCGATATTGAGACTCTTGATTATAAAATACAAACAGGTATTTCAGCCGACCTCCACCATTATCATCTGATTTCATTGGTTTGTATAGTATATAGGAAGGCAATAAAAAAAGAAACCCCTTCCAACACTGTGCTGGAAAGGGGTTTTGATGAATTATTTGGGTTTAACAGCCAGTATCTCATTGTTTGTAAATGGAATAACCGCAGTGTCCCTTTTATCAAATAATCCAATATAATTGGGTAAAATACCCTTTGCCAAAGTTATCCGTTCTTCCTCTGTTCCTGCATTCTCTTTAAGAAATGCTAAAACAAAGTTTTGAAAGGTCAGGGTATCAGTTGTTGCATTACCCTGCTTTGTAACGGGTTTGACCCTAGATTCATTTGCAATCCTTGGGGTTCGAACAGTTTTTTCTTTTTTCAGATCCGCAATCTTAATGATTGCAATAAAACCAGGTTTTGGGTCGTAACGTCTTTTTTCTTTGTCGCGAACCTCAAGACCTGCTTCTGTAAAAAGTAGTTTTGCTGTAGATACCTCTTCCTCTTCGCAAGTACAGGTAATTATTAGATTACCCTCAGAATTAATTCGGAAGCTTGTATTTGCAACAATTCCGCGAAATGATTTCATGGAATTATCTTCACTTGGAAGAAAAAATCCAAGAGGAATTGAAATAATTTTAATAACCCCATTTTCAAGAAGGTCAAAATCTTTCCTAAGATTGATTAGGGCTTCTTCTGTGGGTGTATCTTGAATTTCAAACACAAGCCTCTTTGTTTTCACATTAGGGTCTTGTTGGCTAGGAATGGAAGCTTTCACCCAAATTCCTTTTGATTTAAACCTCTCTTCAATAATTTTTTTAATTGAACGAAGTGCAATAATTTCTTGTGGGGTTCTTCCCGTTAGGCAAATGTTACCGTGTTTGGTACCTACTCGTTTAGACATATTATTTGGTTTTGTGAAAGGGCTCACGCCATTTCTGGTTAAAAATGAAATGTTTATTCTGTACTTATTAAATCATATATATATAAAGAAGTCAATAGTATTCATATACTATTATTTATTACTTGTTGCTAATCGACTTTTTTGTTTTGCCATATAAATGAAAGAATATAAAAAACCCCTTGCCATACACCATGATGACAAGGGATTTGCAGGGCAATTAGTTAATTATTAAAAAAATAATAACAATAAGTAGTACAATCGATATGATTCCAACGCAAAAATATGATAAATGGCTTCTCTCTTTGGTATTTTCTATCCAAGAGTACGTATCTCTTGGGTCCGAAGGTAGAAAAAATCCACAAACTTTTCCTTGCTGATCTTGATTTATCCAAATAGTAATAATAATTGGATTATGCCAGTTTGGTTCAATAAATAAATCATCGCCCCCTTTATAATTAATGATATCAAGATCAAGAGTCCCTGGAAAAAGATCTGATAGTTCATCATTAGCTACAGGTCTTTTTGCAAAGATTAATTGCTCTAATTCAGTGAGCCCTTCTTTTTTTGTCACCCAAGGTTGATTAGTATCTCCTCGTGACACCCATAGTGCATACATTGTGTGTTTCTCTTTAATAAAAAGAAGTACCCACACACCTGTTGTCGGCTTGGGGGGGGATGAACACATTCCCAAAATTCCCCACTGGTGTATCATTTTTGTAAAATTCTTCCCAGATTCCACAATGTTGCGCTGTTAATTTATTGCGTTGCATGGCTTTGTAGTTTTTAAAGAGCAATTATTTGCCCTTGGTTAAGTGACATTACTTGAAAGTACAATAGTATAAATATAAAATGAGGTCAATATTTCAAAAAAATATAACTGAAATTATCTCAAAACCAGTGGTTCGGTAATCAAATTTTCTTTTGTGAATTTTTCGAGATGATTTTGAACATTTGTTAATCCAGCATGCATGCGCTGTGATTGCTCTAGAATATTGATAAAAGTGTCGTCACCGGATTTTTTTGTTCCCACAGGTCTGTCGGCATGATTATAGTCAACAGAAATAATTTCAGCCTGTGATTCCGATAGAGAAAAATCAGTTATTATTAAATGGTGAGGAAAATACGTTTTTCTTTCTTTATTAGTAAATTGTTCGGCAATATCTTCTACATCACGCACAATCAATTGATGTGCAAAAGCAATTTTTTCTCGCAAATCTGCAATTTGATTATTATCAGTGATCATCCTATCTATTGTTCCATCTCCATTCCTGTCGATAAAACTTTCCATCGTTTTCTCTTGATTTTGTTGTATCATTGTGCCTAGAACCTTTCCGTCTTTACCGACAAGGATATGCACCACTTCAAACGGTACGGTATTTTTATTTGTAATAATAGAATATTCTTTCCCTTTTTCTAACTCTTTTTGAAAAGATCGAAATTCTTTCTTGGATGTATTTTCAAGTAGTGCAAGATGATTTTGTATACGAATCGTGATTGAATGATATAACAATAGATTGCTGGTGGTATAAGATAAAATTTGCTCTTTTTGATATTTAAAATCAGCCTTACTGTAGTAATTCACATGAATATCTTGATTTGTTTGTTGAGCAAGAGATTCTGAATTTGAATTCATTGCTATTGCCACAACACCCAAAACACCAACTATTTTTTTAGGTATCTTTTTCCAATAGTTTGTGACGCTCCCCTCTTCTTTGTGGGGTATTTTTTCTATCATATATATAGTATATCATTAAAAATAATAATGAAAAGAAGCTAAATATTTTGTATTTTTCTTGTTGTACATTTTATTTAATGATTAGATTTGTAAAATAATATCCCAATCCAGATACTATTCCACCCAATACTATTCCCCAGACAATATCAATAATAACAATTTGCCATGGCCAATCACGAATTATTGCATGATTGGTTAGTTCATAAGTCATATATGTAAAGAAGCCAAAAAGTGCACCCAAAAATACTGCCTTCCAAAATGAACCAGCTTCAAGTCCTGGATTGATGGCGAAAAATACCAGACCAAGAATAAATAAAAGATAGAATGTAATAGCGCTACCCCATTTTATATTTTCAGCCATAATATAACCTAAGTATTTTGCATAGATGGGTTTTGCAATAACGCCCAACCAGAGCATGTCAATTATGAAAAAAACAGGAACGGTAACTATGTAAGTTATAAAAAATTTCATATTATTATTTTATTTTTTTTATTAATCTGGATTGCTTCATTTGTGTTGCCCAAAAAACCAGATTGTCTAATAATGTATTTGCAACGGATTCTTGGTGTTCATTGAATTGATATTGACCTTGTTCGTCTAAATTATTCCATGGGCTGAAAAGCATGATTTGATTTTTAATATCATACATTTCTAATTCACCTGCAACTCCTCGTAAATGTTCAATTGCACGAGACCCACCTGCACTGCCGTATCCAATAAACGCAACGGGTTTTTCTTTCCATTCATGATATAAATAATCGATTGCATTTTTTAGAACTGGAGAATATGAGCTATTGTATTCAGGAGTTACCATAATAAATCCATCTGATTCGCTAACCATGTGCGACCATTTTTTTGTATGTTCATGTTGATACTCTTGTACATATAATGGTGATTGGGGTTCGTTATAAAATGGTAACGACATTTCTGCAACATCTACAAAGCGTAGATTAATATCCTTTCTTTCTTGTGCAATTTTTTGTATCCATGTTGCTGGTTGGATATTAAAACGTCCTGGACGAACAGATCCTGTGATAATGGTTATTGTTGGCATATTGTTATTATAACTTTTTTTATAAAAAATAAAAACCCTACAACGAATTGTGGGTTTTTATTTTTTACTTATGCTTGCCCTTCTTCGGGTGTAGCAGAATCTTCTGTTGATTGACCTGCATCAGGTGAAATAACCGGAGTTTCTTCTGTTGATTCAGGATTTGTATTTGTTTGTGTGTCGTCCATACGTATATCGATATTAAGCTGGTAATGGTTGCGACTGTATACATCATACCATATATAATTAAAAATATCTTTTTATTTCAACATAAACCGCAAGGTGGAAACCACGCGTACATTTTTGTATTCAGGTGATCCGGGGTCTTTTTCCGTGATAGTAAATATACCTTGGTTGGCTCGAGAAATATTACCCAAACGTGCACCTGCATCATTTGCAAATTGTTCTGCCGATGTTCGTGCATTTTCGATTGCTTCTGCCAGCATATCTGGTTTTATAGAATTTAAATCAGTAAATTGAAAATCAATAAAGCTTCCTGAAAAAACTATCTCCTGTTTGATAAGACTAAGAGTTTGTTCAGATGTTGTCTTTATCAGATCTACTTTGTCGGTAAATACAGACATTTGGATATTTGCATTGTATCGGTACAATGCTTCTCTGTATGTATCTTGATAGATATTAACTGGTGCCGTATTGATTTCTTTTTGTGTAAAGCCTTTTTCAATCAAAAATGATTCGATGCTTTTGGTATTCTTTTCTATTTCTGCATATAATTCAGTAATATTGTTTGATTTGACTTCAAAATTCATTGACCAAATTGCACGATCTGATTTCACTATTTTTTCGGAAAGACCTTTTACTTCGACATATTTACCCTGATTAGAAAATCCTCGAGCTGAAACAAGAAAGATTATTGCACAAATGATTAAACTAATACCGATGATAACTTTTTTTGACATAGATAAGTTCCAAATTTCTTTTTTCATATGACGTCTTCATATTAATAATATAATACAGTATAGCACACACAATGAGGATAAAATAATACAATTACTTTGTTCTTGTACTTTTTGATGGTTTCTTTTTTAGTTCGGTTAATAGGTCTTGTAAATAGTCTGTTTGAATTTCTTGAATTTCAAGAAGTTTTTTATTTTGGTATGCCACCATGTGATCAATTTTGTCACTGAGTAGTTTGATTTCTAATTCTGCTTTGAGATTAATTTTGTAATCATGCTCTGCACGTTGACGGTCTTTTTGTTCTTGTCGATTCTGACTCATCATGATGATTGGGGCTTGAATAGCAGCCAAACATGACAATAATAAATTCAAAAGAATAAAGGGGAATGGATCAAATGCTGTACCTGATGACAACATCCAAATGTTAATCATAATCCACACTAAAATAAAAGAAAAGAAGGTAATAATAAAAGCCCAACTGCCACCAAAAATTGCAACCTTGTCAGCTATTTGTTGGCCTAATGTTAATTGGGTTTCTATTTCATCTTCGATATTTTCAGATAAAATAGAATTATTTTTTATTGCATTAAGGACTTCATTATCAATGTGTTCTAATTCATCTTTTTCTTGAGTAATTAACGAAGTCAGATATAATCTTCGGTATGTATTTAATTCTTCTATAGAAATATAGCTTTCTTTTTTAAAATCTGGAAAATTACTTTGTATAAGATTGAAAATGCCATCTCGAACATCATTACCCTGAATGTATTCCCCCCTTTCAATTTCTTTTTTACTGATGTGGCTTGTCTTCATATTGTATAGTATATATGAACCACAGAAAAAAAGAAAAGAATTTTTTAGATGTTATTTTCTTTCTCCCACCTGTTGTCTCCACATTGCATAATACAAGCCTTTTTGTTCCAAAAGTTTTTGATGAGTCCCCTTTTCGGTGACAATTCCTTTTTCAAGAACAAAAATTTTATCAGCATGCATGATTGTAGAAAGCCTGTGTGCAATTAATATGGTTATATGTTTTTTTTTACCCGAAACTCTTTTAACTGTTTCCGTGATTTCTGATTCTGTTATTGAATCCAAGGAAGATGTTGCCTCATCAAAAACTAATATTGATGGTTCCCGCAATAATGCTCTGGCAATAGATAATCTTTGCTTTTCTCCTCCTGATATTTTTACTCCACCTTCACCTATAACCGTATTAATCCCCTTGTCTGCTCGGGTCAATAATCCATCACAAGCGCTTTTGTGCAAAGCATCTAATATTTCTACATCAGTAGCATGAGGATTTACAAATAAGAGATTTTCTTTGATACTCCCTGCAAATAATTGTGTGTCTTGGGTTACGAATCCTATTTGAGATCGGAGTTGATCTAAATTTATTTCAGAACTGGATATGTTATTGTATCGAATAGTTCCCTTTTTAGGTTGGTATAATCCTACTAATAATTTTACTAAACTAGTTTTTCCACTGCCTGAAGGTCCAACAAAAGCAATGGTTTCTCCTTTTTTTATTGTAAATGAAATATCTTCAAGAGCATAATTGGTAGTATTTTTATAACGAAAAAATACATTATTAAATTCCAAGAAATTTATCTGGTCTATGTTTATGGGATTTTTTGGAGTAACCTCAATTGGTGTATCTAATATGGTTTTGAATTTTTCCATCGAAGCCTGCGCTTCTCTATACGATGTAATTACTGAGCCAATCTCCTGTAATGGTCCAAAAACAAAGAATGAATAAATATATAATGAGAAAAATTCTCCAAAAGATATAATTTTCATAAATACCAAATATAAAAGGAAAAGCAAAATAATATTTCTCATCAGGTTTACTAATGTTCCTTGTGTAAAAGAAATACTTCTTACATAGCCTAATTTTTTTAATTCCAGCTGCAGTATTTTTTCTGTAGTATTATTTAATCTTCGTATTTCTTGATCTGCTAATCCTAAACTTTTTACCAGTTCAATATTTCGAAGAGATTCAGTTGTTGACCCCGCAAGGCTGGTTGTTTCTAAAACAATTTGTTGCTGTACTTTTTTTAATTTTTTTGTCAGGAAATAACTAAGACCGCCAATAATTGGGATTGTAACACCATACAATAATGCAACGCCCCAATACAATGTTGCAGCATAAATAGAAACAAAAATGAATCCAATAATAGAAACAAAAACAACATTGATTAATAGATTAAGATATTTTTCAGCATCAGATCTAGCTTTTTGTAATATACCCAATGTTTCTCCGCTACGCTGATCTTCAAAGCTTTCATAGGGTAATTCAAGAGAATGTTTTACTCCTGATTGGTACATATCTGCACCAGCACGCTGAGTTAGCATATTTAGATAATAATCTTGAAAGTTTTTTGCAATTCTTGAAATTAAAACGATACCAATGGCATATACTAATAATGTTATAACACCAGTAAAAAATTCTTTGGATGTATATAATTCTGGCTTGCTGGCATATTCATCAATAATTTTTCTAAAAATTAGTGGATCAATAAGTGAGAAAACTTGGTTAATGGTAGCTAATGCAAAAACCGTCAGACATAGTTTCCAATATTTTTTAAGATAAGTATATAAAATTGTCATAACAAATTATTGCTGTGCGGGTAAATCAATACCTCCCCAAACATTTGAGGTTACCAGAGATGTATTTCCAGATGCTTTTATATACAGAAATAATTGCATTTTGTATGCAGATGCAAATTTCAGAATAGATTCAATAAGATATACTCCTTTTGTTTTTTCTCCTTGGTTAAACATATTTATTACGGTTTCAAAATCTTCATCTTTAAATTTATTGATGATTTCTATGGTTTTGGTTTCTTGAGTGTCCATTGTTTCTGCAAAATTTTCCATGGTTGTTTTATTAATAGTATCCATAAAATTTCCAAAAACGGAAACGTCACCCAGATAGACAGCTTCTGTTGTTGTTTTAAAAATACCTGACAGATATTGAATTAATTCCAAGGTGGTTCTTTGTTTTTCTGTTGGTTTATAACCCTCGGTATTTTCTGGAATTTTTTCCGCTAAATGTTTTATTATTCGAAATTCATTGCTGATAATTTTAATTAAATCATTTTTTGTATACATATATTTTATTCATTACTTGTTACTAAGAAGCACGGTATGGCACAAGATTTGCCTTTTTATAAAATGGTTTATTTATAATACATCATCTGTAGGATTTGTTTACGTTGTAGATTTTTTCTTTTTATTTCGTAGCCAAAAAAATAAAAGCAATAGACCGGAAACACCAAAAATAATAAGACCTATTGTCTGAGCCCGTTCTACTGTTTTTGCAAAAGTTGTTGCACCCGCACCTAATCTGGAACCTACAAACCCCATAAGAGTTGCCCGGATAAATGTACCCAAAAAAGATCCTATTAAATACGTTCGCATGGGTAATCGAAATACCCCGGGACCAACAGACAAAACCACACTGGGTAATATGGGTAATGCACGTAATCCAGTAAAAATAAAATCATCCCACCATGTTTTCGTTAGTTTCTTTTCCAGATCCTCGATAGATTTCCAAGAAACACCTAACCATTTTCCCCATCGTTCAATTGCCGGTTTACCACCATAATATCCCAATGCATAATATGGTAGTGATCCAATAGTTACACCAATCGAAGCTGGAATACCAACCCATAAGATGCTTTTTACTATTAAATCAAATGAAAATTGTAATTCTCCTAATAAGATTGCACCAGCAGATAATTGTACCAAAGATGATGGTACAATATAAAAAAATTCTTCTAATAATGCACCATAGAAAACCCCCATATATCCCAAGGATTGGACAAGATCAATAATTGATTGAAATAAGGTGTCAGTCATAAACTCAATCAGTATAGCATATTATTTAAGCTTTCGGATTGTTAGCTTTTATAGAGTTAATATGTGAATTCTTATTTTTCAAGATCCAATCAATAATTTTATCACCCACCTTGTTAGGGGAAAGATTGCTGGTATCTGTTATGTAGCAATCATTTTCCTTAGCTTCTTTTAAAAATTGAGATGAAATCCATACATTGTCAGACGCAAACTTTTCAGGGTGATCCTCTGCTCATAATTTTATGATTATTCTTCCCAAAGCTTAGCGATAGACTCCTTGGTTTTTTTTCCGTAGATTTCAATTAGTTTTTTAGCGGATTCCACCAGTGCACGCTCGGCTTCGATTTTTTCTGTTAAATATTCTTATTCTTATTCCTATTCTACCATCTTCTCCCTAAAAAATTAATAGTTGTTGGTGGCTGTTTTCATTTAACTATATTTAGAAAGGTCTAATATCTTCTAATCTTCTCCCTTTATAATAAAAGACTCGGAACGCGTTTGCTGTGTGAGTACGATTTTCTGGATTTAAAAAAACAGATGTTCTTGTG
>Ga0209702_10001230_pt1 | contig 50098 bp, 38 predicted proteins | sample FRY01_FD_187210 | JGI IMG/M metagenome (GOLD analysis project Ga0209702, IMG submission 187210) | Freshwater microbial communities from Lake Fryxell liftoff mats and glacier meltwater in Antarctica - FRY-01 (SPAdes) (version 2) | ecosystem: Environmental > Aquatic > Freshwater > Ice > Glacier... | reverse complement strand
CCACACCCTTGAGGATCTCGCCACCAATCCAGCCGATGCGGTCGTCAACCGGGAAGTCAACTACTTCAAAAACCACCGCAACCACCTCAATTACGCCGACTTGGCCGCCCGCAATGCCCCCATTGGATCGGGTTCCATGGAATCAACCTGCAGTCAGTTTCAAGACCGATTGAAACGTCGCGGCCAGTTTTGGTCCCCAAGCGGTCTGGCTCATATGCTCGCAGTCGACGTCGCCTTCAAAAACGACACCCTCCACTTCTTTTGGAACTGATTTTGCAACTTTCGGAGATGCGCCCAATCTCCCGTGATTATCGCGACGCGTTACATGATGACCAAGCCGACGATCTCGCTGGCGATGATGAGCCTGATGCAAGCTGCTCGTGTGAATGGGGCACGTGGGGACGTAATTTGGAACTCAACGGGGTGAGATGAGTTTAACTTTTGGAAAGTAGGTGCGGTAGCGCAGCGGATCGCGGGTAAGGAGGGTGTGTCCTTCGGCTTCGGCATGGGCACCTATGAAGAAGTCCGGAAGGGGCGAGGTGCGGGCGCCTCCCGCCTTGCGATAGGCGGCAAAGGCACGGGCGGCGGGGAAGGCGGCGGAGTAGGGCAGGGCGAGCCTTTTGAAATCGGTAGGTGGCAACAGATTCAGATCGAGGACGCGCTCGTTTCGATAGCATGGAGCGAGTTCGGTGTAGATCACAGGGTTGATCGCAGCCTGCCGTGCGTTGATGATGGGTGCGAGCTGCGCGCTGGACCAAGCAAACCACTGCGCGTCACGTGTGGCGATGTCGAGGAGCACATTGGTATCCACGAGGACCATGCGTCAGTCCTCCCCGCGGGTGGTGGCCATGATTTGGTCGGTGGTCAGTTTCGTGGTGGCGGAGCCGGATGCCTTGACCAGCCAAGAGTCGAATGCCGTTGCCGCCTGTTTGCTGCGCTTGCGCGGTTTCACCTGAAGCGCATCCGCATCCACCACGAACTCCACTTCCGTGCCGGGCAGAAGTCCGAAACGCTCCCGCAGCGCCTGCGGAATGGTGATCTGGCCTTTGACGGTGACGGTCATGCCTCAGTATTACCGCTACCGGTATTACTGGGCAATCGGTTTTTCGCCAGCCGCCTTGAAAGATGAAGAGGCTGAGGTGCTGCGAGCGAGTGCGGCGAAGTGGCCGCTCGACAAGCGGTTCGCCGCGATTCCCTGGGATTCCTGAATCGATGACATCGCTCGTGCGGGCAGTGTGTTTTGCGGGCAGGCGTCCTCACCGCCAGCGCGCCTGGAGGTCGCGCCCCAGCTTTTCCGCACCCGACTCGCCTTACATTTCGATTTTCAGACGCAGGAAGCGACCGGAGGCGGTGCCGATCGGCTGGGAATCGCGCAGCGTCACTGTGACGGTGCCGTCGCCGTGATCGACAGTGGCGGCGACCACGCCACCTGGCTGCCAGGCACCGTTGGTCAGGCTGGCGGCCGACTCAAAGACGTAGCGGGTGGTGGGCGTGCTTTTCCAGCGGCGGAAACGAAGCGCGGGATACGTTTGGCCGCCGTCGGGGACCACCGTCAGTTCAGGCAGTTTCGCGAGGTCGGGCGCACGGGGATCGAGCATAAGCGCGAATGCGAGCAGGTTGCTGATCGAGGCATCATTGAGCACGACACCGGGCCCGCTTACGCTTGGATCGGCGCGTTCGGACTCGCTGAAGACGTAGTTTCTCCAGCCCGCGTACTCGTATGAGAAGAAGACCTGTGCTTCGGCGGGCGCCCCGCCGGGGGTGCCGCTCAACGCCCATTTTTCGGGAAGCCCCCAGTTGGCGTATGGAGTGGCAATGTCGTCGCGCATGACGAGCGCGTACCCGCCGCCGTCACTGGCCGGAAACCAGCCGGGCGCATACGTGAAATCGAGGATTTCCTCACCGACGGCATCGACCAGACGGACGCGCTCGCCGGCGTTGTCGAACACGCCGGCATAAGGCCCGAGCCGGTTTCGGCCCGCACCGTAGCGCCGGTCGAAGGCGGCTGGATTGGCCGCGAGGACCAGCCGCGCCCCGGCGGCCAGCACGCTGTCGATCGGGAACGTGAAGTCGATGCCGTCGGTGAACCGGCAGCCGGCGAGATCGAGCGTGGTGGCGCCAATGTTGCGCAGCTCGATGTATTCAAAATCTTTGGCTTCCACACCCGGGGCGGCCGCGAGTTCGGCGGCCGTCGGTTCGGGCGGCGCGTACATCAATTTGGTGATCCGGAGCTGTTGCTGGGCGGGTGTGGGGGCGGCCGGCAGGACGAAGCTTGAGACGAGGGTGCCGACGGCCGTGCGGAGTTCGACGGTGCCGCCGCGGGCGCTGAGCGCGTCGTCGTAGTCGCCCAGCAGGTATTCTGCGGTCGCCGGGGAGCCCGGCCGGGTGCGAAAGGCGGCCCGGTGGTTGCACACGAAGGCGCGGTTGAGCGTGCTGGTGATCGCGGTGCCGGCGAGCACGGTGCCGGATTTGAAGGTGTGGCTGAGGCCGCCGCCGCCGAGCGTCCACCCGCTCAGATCGACCGCTTCCGCGCCGCCGTTGCGGAGTACGAGATGTTCCAACTCCTGGCTGCCCGCGGCGGGGTTGGGGTCCGCGCTGTCGATGGACACGGTCGACGCCGCGGTCGCGCTGGCGGCCGCCGGGATCATGCCGAAGGAGCTCGACGGTCCGTAGGTGTTGTACAGCGAGTTGCGGTTCTGCCCCAGCCACGAGATCCACGAGCTGATGTTGTTGTAATTGGAAATGCTGACGCCCGGCGGTAGCGGCACCATGGTCGCGCGCACCGCCGCCAGGCGCAGCTCGAGGACGGACGTGCCGGCCGGGGTGCCGGCCGGCCCCATCATGGTGTCCATGAGCGTGCGAATCCGCCGGCCGACCATCGCCCGGATTTCCGGCGACTGGTACCCCTGCTCCCAGAGCACGTTCCATTGTTTGGTCGAGCTGGCCTCCGCCCGGTAGGTGAACGTCGCCTGCCAGGGATTGATGGTGCCGCTCATGGTCCCGTCCTTGTCCCAGGGGAACACATACCACTCGCGGGAGCCGTCGGTGTCCCGGTAAAAGTAGAAGTTCTTCCGGTTGGTGTCGCTGTCCGAGAGGATCGGCCGCATGGCCATGAAGTTGATGAAATTCGGCAGGTTCAGGTTGGCGAACAGGTGGGTCTTCCGCTGCTCGGCGGTGCCGGTGTTCAGGCCGGTGACGAACTCCTCCAGATCGCCCATGCCTTCCTGGGTGCGGGTTTTTTTCTCGATGCCGTAGAGCGTGTCGCCGAAGGCGGGGGAGTTGGAGTAATCGCCCCCGGGCAGCGGCGTTTCGCCGAGCCGCTGGACAAACTTGTACATGGCACCATCGGGGTCGTAGCCCCAGCGCTTCAGGTAGTCCTCGTCCATCTGCTCGATGAGCACGGCCACGCGCTGAAACGAGCCGTTGCGGTACATGGCCACGTTGAACGCCTCGCAGGCCGGATGCCCGCTGGTCCGCAGCATTTCGTAACTGCCGGCCACGCGGTAATAATTCGGGTCCGCGCCGCTGCCGTTCATGTTCACCTCGCCGACGCGGCCCAGGGTCTCGTTCACGACGATACCGTCGCCGGCGTTAAAATTGAATTTCTGCGATCCGGCGGAAGTGTAGCCGCCGCGCTGGCGGACGTAGATGTTGTCGTAGAACCGCCCGCCATACCAGACGCTGGCGCGGCTGCCGGTGCGGGTGTCGCTGTTGGTGATGTCACTGGTGAACCACTGCATGATCGGCAGGCCGGCGGTCAGGGCGGGGTCCTTCACGACCAGGCCGAAGTATTGCGGCGACTGCGAGACGCCGTCGGCGTTGGTGAGGTCGACCGGATACGGGGCGCGCCAGGTGCGGGCGGCGGTGTCGGTGGCGGTGATGAAGTACCGGAGCATGCGTTTGGTGGCCACGCCGCCGCTGTTGGCGATCTCGGCGGTGTAGAGGCGGCTGCCGTCGGTCGCCCCGGGTGCCGGACCGGCGTCGGTCATGGCGACTGCCGGCGCCTCCGGGGTGTACATGACCCGCGTGACCAGCGAGACCGAGGCAATGGGGGCGAGGCGCGGCGTGACCTGCGCGATCACGGTGATGGTCTCCCCCTGGACCGGCTCGGCGGGGGTGTGGGTGACTGCGCCAATGGCCGGGCCCGGATCGACGGAAGCGCCGGCATTGGACTCTCCGGGCGTGGCGGCCGCAAAAAATCCCGAACCCAGGGCCGCCGGGGACAGGCCGGCCTCGAGCACCGGGGCCAGCAGGAAATCCGCATGCGCCTGCGAGCGGCGAAACCCGTGGATGGCGAGCACGTTCGTGCCCTTGACCAGTGCCGGCAGCGCGGCCGCCGAAATGTCAGTGTCCTCGAAGACGACGGCCTGGGTGTCGGTCCGGTCGGTGTCGGCCACGGAATTAAACGCGCGCACGCCGGCAAAATTGCCGCGCGCGACTTCCACTCCATTGAGATACGCCACATGGGCATCGTCGTATTTGATCCGGAGCCGCAGCGAGGCCAGAAGCGCCGGGTCGGCCACGCTGAAGCGGTGGCGGGTGTAGACGCCGGGATTCACGGCGGCCACGATGCTTTGCACATCATTTTGATAGTGAAATGGATACAGTGGAGTGGGAAAACTGCCGGCTCCCTGGTCCCGGTGCTGCTGGACCATCAGGGCGGGCAGTTCGGTCGGAAAAAAGGCGGCGTCATCGAGCTGTCCGACGAAGCGGAAGGCTCCGCCCGTATCGTCGCCGGAGCCGAGGTGAAAGCCGTGGGCCGCAGTGATGTTGGGGCTGTATCCGCCCGAGGTCGAGGCGGCCTGGACGCCGTTGAGGTACAGCCGTTTCGTCCCCGACGAACTCCGGGTGATGGCGACGTGGGTCCAGGTGTCGAAGGCGGCCGGCCCGCCTGCCACCACATGCCAGGTGGTCCCGGTGCCGGTCCAATACTCCCAGGTGTTCGACGGCGTGAGGTACAGGACGTACCCCCGCTGCGCGCCCGGCGATCCGGTGCGCGACGAGACCACGGCCCGGTGTCCGCTGCCGCCGGTGGGGCGGACCCAGGCGGCAAAACTGAAGGTGGTCGGGGGGTTCAGTTTGGCGGAAAACGGCACGGTCAGTCCGCCGTTCCCGTCGAAACCCGCCGCGGTGCCGGTCCGCGCCGCTCCCGCCACTCCGAAGACCTGTCCGGTGCCGTTGGGCGCGGCCGGGTGTCCGGAGCCCGAGGCATCCGCCGCCGCCGCCGCCCCGGCCGGTTCGTCCATGAGCCACACCCCGACCGGCGAGCCCTGTTCAAAGCCGATCCCGCTGCCCGTACCGGCGCGCCAGGAAGCGTCATTAAACGCCGGTGCGCGCCAGTTCGTGACCGCGGTGTCCGGCGTGGCCGTGGTCGGCGCGAGGTACCGCACCGCAGTCGTCGCGTTGACCAGCGACTCGGCGGCCGCCCGCGATCCATAGCTGAGGTCGGTGACCTGCGGCGGATACGCGGGGGCAAACTCGCTCGTCTTCGTCATGCCGTCGGGCTTGATCAGGGCCAGGTATTCGCCCGACTTCGTGAGCGAAAAGGAGGCGTGCAGATGCCCCTGCGGATCGACATGCGGGGAGCCGTCGACCGATCCGCTGCGGCCCGAACAAACCACCATCACGCGTCCGCCGGGGGGAACGAGCCGCGGCGGGAAAACGAACTTTTGCGGATTCGTCGCTGAGTCGGTGAGCCGCCATCCGGCCAGGGCCACCGCGGCGGCATCCGGGTTCCAGATTTCCACCCAGTCCTCGTAGTTCCCGTGCCCGTCTTTCCAGGTGGTGGCATTCGACGCCATGAATTCCGAGATGACCGGATCGGCCAGGGCGGCGGCACCGGACAAAAGCAGCGAAGCGAGGACGGGAACGGGGTGCATGGGGTGTGAGTTTACCGCCACCGGAGCACTTGTCCTGCCAAAGCCACCGAGCGACTCGCCCCGTTCCGCCGCGGCGGGGCCGGCGGCGGACCATCGTCGCGTGCGGCTCACCGCCGGCCCGGGGCGGCGGGCGGCGGGGATTGTGGTCTGGTTTCTGTTGATATTGGTCGCTGGCGCAGCGCGCCCTTGCTCCCTAGAGTGCGCGCCTTATGATCCGTCCAACCCCTGCTTTATTTGGCCGCCTGGCGGGCCTGGCCCTCGTTGGCGCCACGCTTCAGCTCCTGGTGCCCGGCGCGGCCGCCGAACCCCCGCCGGCCCCGGGAGCGAACGTGAAGCCGCTCTTCGATGGCAAAACGCTCGCCGGCTGGGAGGGGAATGCAAAACTCTGGCGGGTCGCCGATGGCGCGCTCACCGGCGGATCGCTCACCGAGACCATCAAGGAAAACGATTTTCTGGCGACCACCGGGGACTACGCCAACTTCATCGCCCGCTTCAAAATCAAGCTCACCGGAACTGACGGCTTTCTCAATTCCGGCTTTCAGATCCGTTCGCAGCGGGTCCCCAACAACTCGGAAATGGCCGGGTACCAGTGTGACTACGGCGATCCGGGCTGGTACGGCTGCATCTACGATGAAAGCCGCCGCAACAAGCTCATGGCCCAGTCCGACATGACCGCGCTCGACCCCGTCATCAAACGCAACGACTGGAACGACTACGTCATCCGTGCCGACGGCCCGCGCATCACCACCTGGATCAACGGCGTCATCGGCGTCGATTACATCGAGGCCGACCCCAAGATCGTGCAGACCGGCAAGATGGGCATCCAGGTCCACGGCGGCGGCAAGGCGCTCGTCCAAGTCAAGGACCTCACCATCGAGGAGCTGCCGGCGACGCTGGACCGGCAGGGCGCGCCCGAGCCGGCGAAACCGGCCCAGGAGTCGCCACTGCCCGCCGCCGAGGAACAGGCCGCCTTTTCTCTCGCGCCCGGGCTTGAGATGGAACTGGTTGTCGAGGAGGACATTGAGAAAGGCTTTGGCAAATTCGTCGCGGTGCAGTTCGACCAGCAGGGCCGTCTCTGGACGATGACCGCGCGGGAGTACCCGGTCGACGCGAACGAGAACCCGTCGGCCGCTGACGCGCTGTACGCGAGCAAGGCGAAGGACACGGTGCTGGTTTATGATGTCATCGACCGCGGCACCGCCGGCGAGGCGCCGCGCTACGCGAAGGAGCCAACGGTGTTCGCCGACGGCTTGGCCATTCCGCTGGGCATCCTGCCGTACCAGGACGGCTGCTACGTCCAGCACGGCCACGACCTGGCCCTGCTGCGCGACACCAACGGCGACGGCCGTGCGGACACGCGCGAGGTCGTGCTGACCGGCTTCGGGGTGCAGGACTCGCACTTGTTTCCGCACCAATTCACCCGCGCGCCCGGCGGCTGGCTCTGGATGGCGCAGGGAGCCTTCAACTACTCCAACGTCGTCGGCCCGAACCAGAAGGAGCCGGTCAAGTTCGACCAGACGCGCATGGCGAAATTCCGGCCCGACGGCTCGCAGTTCACCATCACCAGCAACGGCCCGTGCAATATCTGGGGCCTGGCCATGAACGGCGAGGGCGAAACATTCATCCAGGAGGCCAATGACTTCGGCTACCCGGTCATGCCGTTCCACGAATACGCCAACTACCCTGGCTGCTCGAACGCCCAGTGGAAAAGCTACGCCCCTGAATTCCCGTCGATCGCCCCCGAATTCCGCATGGGCGGCACCGGCCTGAGCGGCCTCGCCCTCACCGACGTCAGCGGTGCCTTCCCGCCGGAATGGTCCGACGTCATGCTCGTCGCCAACCCGATCACCAACCGCATCCAGGGGATCAAGATGCACCGCAGCTCGGCCACCGGCACTGGCTGGAATTTGGAGAAACTTCCCGATGTGGTTATTTCCGGCGACCCGTGGTTCCGGCCGGTCGCCATGACCCTCGGCCCCGACGGAGCGGTCTACATCGTCGATTGGTACAACAAGATCATTTCCCACAACGAAGTGCCGCGGAACCACCCGGAACGCGACAAAAAACGCGGCCGCATCTGGCGCCTCAAAGGCAAGGCCCAACCAGGGTTCCCGGTGCCGAATTTCACCACGCTGCCGGAAAATGAACTGGTCGCCAAACTCGGCGGTGCCTCGCTCGCCCAAAGCCACCTCGCGTGGCAGACGCTGGCGGATCGGGAAATGCTGGCACCGGAAACGATCGACGGATTGAAGGTGCTGGCGACTGGTGCGGGGAAAGTCACTGCCGGGCGCTCGCGCGGCCTGATCGAAGGTGCCCCCATGGATCAGCCTCCGGCCTATCCCGATGCCGCGCGCATCCAGGCGGTGTGGGCGCTGGCCGATAGCCCGGCCGGGGTCAAATTGGATCTCAGTCCGCTGCTCCAGTCGCCGAATCCCAATGTCCGCCGCGAGGCCGTGACGCGCAGCCTGATCGCGGCCGCCGCCGCGCCCGCGGATGCCGACCCGCGGGTGCGCCTTGCGAGCATCACGACGATGGGCGAATCGCTGGGCCTTGGTCCGCAGGACCAGCCCGCCACCAAGCTGCTGGCGGCTTTGCTCGCCTACGCCCGCGAACCTCTGCCGGGCCCGACCGCACCGTCGACACAATCCGGCAAACCAATCAAAGTCGGCGCGGCTTACGAGCGAGAGTACGAACGGTATCTGGTGCGCATGTTCCTCGAATCCGTGCCGGATGCCGTGGCCGCCTTCCTCGACTCGGACGCGGCCGCGGCGCTCCCGGTCGAAAACCTCATGGTCGCATGCCTCGCCCTGCCGCCGAAGGAATCGGCCCCGCGCGTCGCCCGCCTGCTGACGGCGCTGAAGCGCGCCCCGAATGACGAGGAAATCCTCCGTCTCGCCGAGGAGGCCGATCACGCGGAGGTGCGGGCTGCCCTGGCCGGACTGGTGCAGACGCCAGCCGGCTTGGAGGCGCTGCTGCGGCAGAAGACGAAGTTTGATGCGGCCGGGCTGCAGCCGCTGCTCGCGGGGATCGCCGGCGACCTGCTTAAAAAGGAGGCTCCCCTCGCCTTGAAAGTCATCTCGGCCTTCAAGCTGGCCGCGCTGGAGCCTGACGTCGCGGCCCTGCTCGGCAAGGCGGAGGCCGCGGCCGCCGCGCCCCTGCTCGCCACGCTGCGCGACCTCGGCAGCACGCGGTCGGACCTGTTCCTGAGCTTCGCGAAACACACCGATGCAACCATCCGCGATACCGCGCTGGCCGGCCTGACGACCACGCCCGACGCCCTGCTGCCGCTCTGGCCGGGGCTGAATGCCGCCCAACGGAAGCGCTCGCTCGACGCGCTCTCCGCCACCCCCGCCGGTGCCACCGCGCTCGTCGCCGCCATTCGCGCCGACCGCGTGCCGAAGGATGAGCTCGACGGCCCGCTCGTCGACAAGCTCCAGGCGGTGCTCAAGAACGACTCCGGGCTGAAATCGTTGCTCGACTCGATGGCCGGCCTCTTTGCCGAGGTGCTCGCGCTCAACGGCGAGGACGCGGCCTTTGTCGACACCAACCTGACCCTGACCGGGGCCTTCACGGTCGAGACGTGGATCAAGCTCGACCCCGGCATCGGCAATGCCGACAGCCTGCTCGGCACCCCGGGTGCGCTCGACATCAATTTCTTCGACTCGCGCCTGCGCGTCTGGGTCGGTGGCCTGAATGACGTCTGTGTGGCGAAGAAGACGACGGCTCCGGATGTGTGGACGCATGTGGCGGTGACCCGCGACGCCGCCGGTCATTTTAAGATTTACCTCAACGGCGAGCTCGACCAGGCCGAGGGCACGCCGGACCCGCGCGGGTACGAGGGGCTGGCCATCGGCCGCAGCAACGTGCCGCAGGGCACCGGCGCGCAGTTCGCCGAATACCGCATCTGGAACACCTGCCGCAGCGCCGACGAGGTGCGCGCCGCCTTCGACCGCACCGGGCTCGATCCGGCACCGGCGTACTACCGCCCGCTCCAGGCCGCGTGGGACCATCTCCACGGACCGGCGCGCATGGTGAAAACCATGGACTTCCCGCCGCTGGTCACGCCGGAGGCGGCCAAGGCGCTGGATGCCCGATTCGCGCATTTTCGCGCCCTCGCCGAGAAGCCGGGCGGCGACCCCGCGCGCGGCAAACTCGTCGCGGCCGTCTGCATCGCCTGCCACAAGGTCGGGGCCGAGGGCGGCGAAATCGGACCGAACCTGAGCGCGGTCGGAGCCATGGGCACCGAGGCGATTTTGCGCAACATCCTCACCCCCAATGCGGCGATGGAGCCAGGCTACCGCGTTTTCCAGGCCGAGCTGACCGACGGCAGCCTAAAGGAAGGATTCCTCGCCCGCCAGGACACCGACGCCATCGTCATCCGCCTGCCCGGCGTGGAGGACGAACGCATCGCCACCGACCGCGTCCGCAAGGGCACCTTCGTCCGCCGCTCGCTCATGCCCGAGGGCCTGGAAGCGGCATTTTCGCCCGAACAATGGACCGATCTGTTTGCGTATTTGAAAACCCTGCGCTGAGATCCCGCGATCGCGGCGGCCGGAACCTCCGTCCCGCCGCCGCCTGACCACTCCAAATCCCTCATGAACCGATACATCACCGCGGCCGATGCCGAACACGTCGATCTTGACTGGTGCCACGTCGAATGGCTCGCCAAAGCCGGCATGGTCGACGCCAAACACCTGCTCCTCGTCCGCGCCACCTTTCCCCCGGGCGAAGCGCACAACTACCACTTCCACCCGGTCCACGAGGAAATCCTCTACGTGCTCGAAGGCGAAATGACCCAATACGTCGGCGAAGAGCACCGCGTGGTGAAGGTCGGCGAACTGGCCCACATCCCCGCCGGCCTGCCCCACGCCACCTACAACACCGGCTCCGGCACCCTGCGCTTCCTCGCCATCCTCAGCCCGACCGGCGAAACCGGCCCCGACGTCGTCGACTGCTTCAACGAGGAGCCGTGGAAATCCCTCCGCCCGCCGATCCTGTACCCGTCGCAGCAGGCGAAGCCGTAGTCAACGGATGGGGCGCCCGGACGAAGGTGGGGCGCGACCTCCGGGCGCGCAGGCGGAGGGCGCGAGCGATCCCGGAGCCGGCCTCCATCTTGTGCTGCGTGATCGTGCGGTGTGGTCCCACTGGGTGCGGTCATGCCGGTCCGCCGGCTTGCCGATCGTGCCTCTCGGCATCCCTGCGGAGAATCGCCCAAGCAGGGGAGAAGGGCCCTGGCCTGCGGATGGGGGCACCGCCGGCGTGCCCGGAGGTCACGCCCCACCACGGGGCGTCGGAACTGCGCGCCCCCGTTTCCGCCCCGGCTTGCACGCTGCCAATCCCCCGCTATCGTTCCACTCTCCCCCGATTCCCCGGCGGTCGGCCGGGCCTCATTTCATCCCTTGATTCTCCATTCCATGGCCTTCGTCCCATCCACCAATCTCCGCAAAGGCCAGGCCATCAAGGTCAACGGCGAACTCGGCCTGATCCTCGAACTCGAGCACCGCACCCCGGGCAATCTCAACGGCTTTGTCCAGGTGATCATGCGCTCGTTCAACTCGGGCAAAAGCAAGGACTTCCGCTTCAACGCGAGCGAAAAAGTCGATGTCATCGAAGTGGACCGCCAGAAGCTCGAATTCAGCTACAGCGACAATACCGGCTACCATTTCATGAACCCGGAAACCTACGACACCATTACCATGCCAGGGGCGCTGGTGGATGACCTGAAGGACCTGCTCATCGAAAACCTTCAGGTCGAAGTGCTCTTCATTGAGGAAAATCCGGTCAGCCTCGACCTGCCGCCATCCATCATCATGGAGGTCAAGGAAGCTCCCGAAGGCGTCAAAGGCGACAGTGCGAACAACGTCCAGAAGGCGGTCACCCTGGTCACCGGCAAAATCGTCCAGGCACCCCTTTTCATTAAAACCGGGGACAAACTCATCATCGACAGCCGCACCGGCAAATACATGGGCCGCGCGTAAGCGCCGCCACCTCAGGAGCACCACCGGGAGCGCCGCGGAGCCCTCTTTCCCGCAAGACCCTGCCCCAGCGGCGCTTTTTTCCTCGGGCCGCGTCACAACGCAGGCTTGCGTCGCGCCGGTTTCCTCTACTGTGCGCCCCCCCATGTCTGTCAAAATCCGCTTCAATTCCGCTGTCGTCACCGGCCTCGTTCTCGCCAAGGTGGGCAATCCCCAGCGGGATGAGCCGCTGCAAACCTCCAAGGAAGTCTTCGCCGTGGATGAGGAGCAGCGCGAAATCCTCACCCCGCTGTTCCTGAAGCCGTTCAAGAACCTGGTGGCGCACCGCTTCCAGCACCATTCCTCGCTGGAAAAGCACGAAATGAACCTGCTGGCGACCGCCATCTTCGGCGCGCCCGGCAGCCTGCTGGCAAATGGCTGCGACATCGCCCGCCGCCTCTACTCGAAATCGAATCACCCCAACATCAAGTCCGGCGACCTGTGCATCTCGCGCATCGACGACATTGAGGTCGAGGGCCAGATGACCAACGCCCTCTGCATCCTGAAATCGGAAAGCGTGGTGCCCTTCCTGAGCATTTCGACCGAGGACGGCGATCTCAAGCTCCACACCGCCGAGGGCATCAACCCGGAGAAGATCGACAAGGGCTGCCTGATCCTCAATCACTGGCCGGAAAAAGGGTACTATGTGCTGACCTTCGACCGCTCCGGCGGCGAGTCCCGGTTCTGGGTGCGCGAGTTTCTCGGGCTGCAGGCGGTGCCCGACGCCGCCTTCCTGACCAATGCCTACGCCGAACTGGCGGTGGCCGCGGTCCGGCAGGAGATGGACGAAAGCGTTCCGCCCGAGGAGTCGAGCCGGGCCGCGCGTGAAGTCATTGCGTATTTCGATGACCGGGAGCACTTCGACCTGGAAGAATTCGAACAGAAAATCCTCAAAACCCCGGACGCCGTGGCCCACTTTGCCGGCGAGCGGATGAAGATCGAGGAGGAATGCGGCGAACCGCTGGAGACGAATTTCGAGATCTCCCCTAAGGACGTGAAGAAGGTGATGAAACACACCGCGGCCGTGGTGAAGCTCGACACCGGCTTCGAGATCCACATCAAGCCCGGGGTCGCCACCACCAACGAGTGGCTGCTCGAGCGCGGCCTGGATGAGGCGAAGGGCATGAAGTTCATCAAATTGTACTTCAACGAGGACGTGTCGGGACGATAAGGCGGCCGGTCGGGAAAACAGCGGTGCGCGCGCCCCCGAACCCCTTGCCGGATCGGCGGGCAGGGGTGCCTTGGCGCGGATCTTTGATAATGGTTTTTCCTAGGAATTGATAAGACTCCGCTAGAAGATGGGGCTTGTGACTTGGCTCACACGTTCCATGGTAAATAACCTGGCCCTCTCGCGCGTTCCGGCTGTTGCAATGCCGCCTCATCTTCAATAAATTAGGATATTTACCAATAAACATGAAAAAAATAACACGATACGTCCGCCCGACCCCCGCCGCAGGGGCGCTCGCGGCCTTGCTCCTCGGACCATTGGCGTCCGCCACGGTTTCTCCTTATTCGTGGCTCCGCGGGGGAGAGTCCGGCATCCAGGCCGACTCGAGCGGTCAAAACCACCCGTTCAACGCGGCGTTCTCCGCAGGATGTGACGCCGGAGTGGGTGGTGGCGGCCTGACGGCGGCGGTCACGTCGACCACGGCCGCCGGCGGTCCCTTGGGTGCCACGGGTGCGATCAGCACGGTGGCGACCCGCTGGGGCTCCTTTAATTGCAACAATTCCGGCACCTGGGTGCAGGGTCCCAACAATTCGGTGCCGCCGCCCGACCAATGGCGCCTGCCGGCAACCAATTGGGTGATGGAATGCTGGGTGCTGCCCGTGGGCACCGGTGCGGCGCGCAACGGTTCCAGTTCCCAGTTCATGAGCACGGGTTCCAGCCAGTTTGGCGGGACCCCCGGCGGCGTGGCGTTCCGCACCCGCGTGGCCGTGGACGAAAACGGCGACGAGGCCGTCGAACTCCGCGCCGATGCGATCGGCGTCGGCGAACTCGCCAACTTCACCATTGGCGATCCCGTGGTGGTCAGCACGACCCGCTGGACCCACTTGGCCGCGGTCAACAACAACGGCGTGACCACCTTTTACGTGAACGGGGTCGCCAGCGGCGAACCAAGTTCCGAGGTGTCAGCACCCAGCGGTGTTCCCTACATCGGCTCGGGTCAGGACACCGGCGCTTCCTTCAACGGGTATCTCGATGAGATGCGCTACTCCACCTTCGAGGCCGGCGCCTTCACCGTGGCGGATCTGCTGCTGCGCCCGGCGGGCCCAGGCTTCATCAGCCAGCCGCAGTCCGCCTCGGTTTGGGTGGGTGGAGCCGCCCCTTTCGAAACGGTCACCACTCTGGACCCGGATAACACTTTCCAATGGCAGCGTGACAACGTGGTCATCGCCGGCTCCACCGGCCCGGATTATGTGCTGCCCAGCGCGACGCCCGCCGACACCGGCAGTGTCTTCAAGGTCACGGTCAGCAACAACGGGGTCGATGCGACCACGCCGGACGCCACCCTCACGGTGGTTCCCGTGCAAACCGAGAACAACACGTTCTACCGGGGTGCGATCAACGCTGAGGCCAGCCTGCTTGCGTTCTTTACGGTGGACGGCAATACCGGCGCCACGCTGACCAACACCAAGGACGCCAGCCGCAACGCCACGCTCCAAGGCACCGCCTCCTACGACGGCCGCACCGACCGTTCCTATGGCGAACGCGCCCTCCGCCTGAGGGGCGGCGGCGCGGCCGTCATCCCGCCCACCCCCGCGTACGAATTCAGCGATGGCAGTGGCACGATCGAATCACTGGTCTACCTGGAAAATCCTGGTGCCCAGCATCCCAAAACGATCTTCTCCGTCGCCACCGAAGCGGCCGCCGTCTATTACGCCTTCCAGGCGTCACCGGATGGCAACTCGCTGACCTACAAAAATGATGCCTCGGCGCTGGCCACCAGCTGGGCGGTTTCCCCGTCGCTGCTCGGCCGTTTCGCCCACGTGGCCCTGGTGTTTACCCCCGGCCAAGTGACGGCCTACGTCGATGGCGTCTCGCTGGGAGCCAAGGACAACGCCCAGTTCGGGGCCATCAGCGGCCTGCAGGCCAATATCGGATCGATGGGTCTCGATCTTGAAGGCCTGCCGCTGGAGCCGTGGAACGGCTCGATCGACGAGCTCGCGATCTATGGCGACGCCCTCTCGGAAGGCACCATCGCCATCCACAACTCGCGGTTCATCTTTGGCACCGCCGTCACCGCCCCCACCATCCAGTCCTCCCCGACCGGGACTTGGAACCTGCTCTCGGGCGGCGCACCAATCTTCCGGGTCACCGCCGCCGGAACGGCACCCCTGAGCTACACCTGGAAGCGGGCCGATGTGGCCGTGCCGAACAATCCGACAGCGACCACTACCGCCTTCACCCTCCGCAACTCGACCGCCGCCTCCTCCGGGACCTACACGGTCACCGTGGCCAATCCGATCGGCGAAGTCACCAGCGCCCCGTTCACGGTCAACTTCACCGATCCGGCCCCGACCGACAAATACGCGGGACTCGTGCTCGCGGACGGCCCGACCGGCTACTGGCGTCTGAATGAAGCGACCGGCACCACCCTGACTGACTATGCCGGCGGCCACGATGGCACCTACGACCTCGCCCGCCTGGAACTCGGCATCCAGGGACCCTTCGGCATCGATCCAGACAAGGCCGCGCGTTTCACCGCGACCGCCAACGGCGTTTCCGCCAGCGTGCCTTACACGCAGACCCTGAATTCGACCGGCGCCTTCTCCCTCGAGTTCTGGGCCAGGCCCGATGTGTCGGGCAACACCCAGCGTGCCATTCTGGGCACCCAGAACCGCGACGCCGGCCGCTCCGGCTACGCGATCTATCAGGGCTTCAACGGCGCTTGGTGGGAGGCGCACCTCGGCACGGGTGAGACGGTCATGTTCCTGCAAGGCACCACGGCTCCGGTCCCGGGCCGGTGGGACCATGTCGTGATGACCTGGAACGGTGCCGACTTCGCCGGCCTCTACGTCAACGGACGCCTCGAGGGCAGCGACACCAGCGGCCGCCCCCACCGCAACAACCTCGCCCTGCCGCTGGAAATCGGCAGTCGGTTCAAGGGATCACAGCCCTATGCAGGAAGCATCGATGAGGTCGCATTCTACAACTACGCGCTGACCGCCGAGCAGATCGAGAAGCACTTCAGCATCGCCTACTTCGCTTCCTCCGTCGTTTCGTCCCCCGCGCCCGTGCCCAACGGCCTGGAGACCGACACCATCACCCTGGTGCCCGCCGTCACCGGCTTCCCCAACACCTACCAGTGGTCGAAGGACGGCGTGGCCCTCAACGCCGCGGATGTCAACGCGGACGGCAGCCTGAAATACCCACAGGGCGTCACGGGCTCGACTCTGGTGATCTCCCAGAGCCTGCCGGCGGACAGCGGACAGTACCAACTGGCCGTGACCAACCCCCTGGGCAACTCCACCACGACCCCGACGGCCGTCACTGTGTCGCTCGACACCACGCCTCCGACCGTGGCCTACGTCACGGCTTCGGCCACGCTCAACCGCGTCCGCGTCGGCTTCAACAAGCCGATGACCGCCTCCACCCTGACCGCGCTGGCGAACTACACGTTCACCGGCGGCCTGACCACCACCGCCGTCACCCTGACCGTCGATCCTTCGGTGCTCAACCTTACGACCACCGGCATGGTTCCGGGCGGCAGTTACGCCCTGAGCATCTCGGGAGTGAAGGACGCGCGGATCGGCCAGAACCTGATCGGTGCGAACAACACCGCCTTTGACGCCTTCGTCCTGACCAAGGGCGCTCTGGCCTGGGATTATTACCGCGGCATTCCCGGAAACGACGTCGCGCTGCTGCAAAGCGACGCGCAATACCCGGCCGGGGTCTGGACCGATCGCCTTCTGGGCAGCTTCTCCTCGATGTCGGTCACGGTCGGCGGGAATCTGAACAACAACCCGGAATTTGGCCCACTCGGAGACAACTACGGGGCGCACGTCTACGGATGGATCACCCCGACCGAGACCGCCAACTACCACTTCTTCCTGCGCAGCGATGATGCGTCGGAACTGTGGATCAGTTCGGACAGCAGCCCGGCCAATGTCTCGCTGGTCGCGTTCGAAACCGGTTGCTGCGAAGGCTTCAAGGAGCCGGGCACCGGGGATGAAACCTCCGGCCTGATCAGCCTGCAGGCTGGCCAGAGCTACTTCATCGAGGCCTTCTACAAGGAAGGCGGCGGTGGCGACCATGTGGAAGTGGCCTGGCGCAAGGAGGACGACACCACCCCGTTCGCTCAGCTGACGCCGATCCCCGGAAGCTTCCTCTCGACCTACGCACCCGTCCTCGGCCCGATCGACGCCCCGGTCGTCGTGGGCGATCAGGCAACCCTGACCTGGACCGGCTCCGGACGGCTGCAGGAGTCGGCTGATCTGATCACCTGGACCGACGTGGTCGGCAATCCCGACAGCGGTTACGTCACGACCGTTCCGGCCGGGACGACCAAGTTCTTCCGCCTCCGACGGTAAGCTCTGAGCGCGGCTCTTCGCGAGCGGGACCGGGAGTCATTCCCGGTCCCGCTTTTTTGTGCCCGGGAACGAGGCTGTCCGCCGGCCGCACATTTTGGATTTCGGACGACGGCATTCGCACGTAGCGGTTCGCCGTGACCGAATTCGATTTCTCCCCAGGCGCATATCTCGATCTGAGCAAAACTTCGCATCCGTCGCTTTTCGCGGCGGATGAGCCGGTGTGGTCGGCGTTGGGAAAAATCAGAGGCTATCTCGAGGCCCACTTGACGCCGGCGATTCATGGCGAGGTGATGCCGGGAGCCTTTGTCGGCACGCGCGTGCACATCGGCCGGGGGACCAAAGTCATGCCCGGAGCGGTCATTATCGGTCCCGCCTGGATCGGCGACCACTGCTTCGTGGCCCCCGGCTGCTACATCCGGGAGAACGTCATCATCGACCACTACAGCATCGTCGCCAACTCCTCGGAGTTTAAAAACTGCGTGCTCTTCGAAGGCTGCGAGGTGCCGCATTTTAATTACGTGGGCGATTCGCTGCTCGGCCACAAGGCCCATCTCGGAGCGGGCGCGGTACTGTCGAACTGGCGGCTGGACCACCAGAGTATCTCGATCCCGCTCCCGCACGGAGGCAAAATGGAGACCGGCCTGCCCAAGTTTGGGGCGGTCGTCGGTGATCACGTCGACATCGGCTGCCACTGCACCATCAGCCCCGGAAGCCTGCTCGGCCGCCACTCGGTCATCTACCCGAACACCCACTGGCGCGGCCTGCTCGAGGCGCGCCGCATCGTCAAATTGCGCCAGTCGCTCCAGATCGTCGAACGCCGCGAATAAGCAGGAAAGGGATGCGGGGGGACGAAGCCGGCGGCCGTTCCGGTGTAACGCTGCCCTACTACCGGCCCGGAGCTCCGGGCCCCCGCCTCGTCTCGGCAAGGCCGAGTCATCCACGGAAGCCCGCCCCACGGAAGCCCCGGGAGGCCCGACCCGCCCGCCCGGCCGTGGCCCCGATCAAATGACAAAAAACGAAGGTTTTGAACAAAATCCTTTTCTTTCAGCACGGAATAAAGTAATTGAACAGCGTTCAGAAAAACATTTCTGAATCATTTCACCACTCCCACTCCCAACCCACACCCACCCATCCCATGTCAAAATCCCTCCTCTCCCTGCTCGCTCTTTGCGCCCTGGCCGCCACCAGCCCCGCCCGCGCCCAAGCCGCCCCCGCCCCGGCCCCGGCCCCGGCCCCGGCCAAGGCCAAGGCCAAAGCCCCGGCGGCTCAGCCGGCGGATGCGGCCGCCGCCGACCTCGAGGAACTGCCTGCAAAGTCCAAAAAGGCGGAAAGCCTCCGAGCCGCCAAAAAACCCGCAATGGACGCGACCGACGCGGAAATCACCGGTGACACCACGGTGCCGACCGCTCCGGCAAAGCTGAAAAGGACCAAACCCGCTGCCGCCAGCGAGGGGGCGAGCGGCACCTCCGCGGCCGCGGGCGACACTGAGGATCCGCCCCAGAAAAAAGCCCGGCCGCGCCCGGCCGGGGGAGCTCAAAAGATTCCTGCCTCCGCCAATCAAGCCGAGGGGGCCCGGGCCGTCAAAAAGCTCACACCCACCCAGAGCACCAAGTTGCTCGCATTGCTCAATGAGGGCGGCGAGGAGGCGCTCCAGACCATCCCCGGTGTCGGCATGGCCCGCGCCCGCGCCATCACAAAAGCTCGTCCCTTCACCGCGGTGGCCGACCTCGGCAAGGTTGATGGCATCGGAGAGGACAGCCTTGAGGATGTTCTCGCCTGGGTTGAGGACGGCATGAAATCGGAGGAGTCAGCCACGCCTCCTTCCGGCCCCACGGCCAGGGCGAGAAAGGCCGCCACCCGCGCCAAACCGTAACCGGGCGGCCGTGCCCGCCGCGGCCCACCCCTGGCAACCCGGCTCCGCCTTTTCGGAACTGGCTCCTCTGTCCGAGGTGGCCCGCAGGCCGCTTATGTCCTGCGGGCCCATGCCCCACTGGCTCCCTCGGGCCCTTGAGCGCCCAGCGCCCAGCGCCCAGCGCACGGCACCCTGCGGTCACTCTTTGCTTGGCGGAACGGCGGCCTCGCCCTTTTCGGCCGCTTCTTTGGCGGCCGCCTCCAGTTTGGCCCAATGGGCGAGCCGATCTTTTTCGGCCTCGGGGGTCTCGAACAGGGCTTCCATAAATTTGCCGTGTTCGTTGCGGTAATGGCCGATCAGAGTGCCTTCGCGGTTGTAAAGTTTCTCCTCTCCATGGAAGCGCTCTTCGCTGTCGAACGCCGACTCCACCTGCAGCACGCCGTTGTCGTACCAGCGGAAGTGGGGCCCCTCGGCCTTGTCTTGGGCATTGAGCACGACCTGGATTTTTTTCTGGCCGTTGCTGTGGTAATTGACGCAGGTTTTCGGCACTCCGTGTTCATAGCGACGGTCTTCGGTGATTTTTCCCTTGGGCGTCCAGCGGGTCACCGAACCGTGTTTTTTCCCCTCCACGTAGGGAATGCGCCGGAGGACGGCGGCGGGTGTGAGGTCGGGGTACAGCTCGACCGCCTCCCCGGTGAAGGGTGTTGTTTCGCCCGGCCGGTAGGCGAGGCCGTCGCGTTCCTCGACCACCACCGCCACCGCGGGGGCAGCCTGGGGTTTGGATGATTTTGCGCCTTTGCCGACGGTCGTGGCGTCGTCTTTACGCGAATCGCACTGCACGAGGCAGGGCAGAAGGCTGAGCAGGGCGCAGGCGGCGAGGGGCCGATATGGTCTTGAGTGCATCTCCATTCCTCTCCGCGCAGACATCCCGGTGTCAATCGGGGGCTGTCCTGTACGAAATCTCCCGGGTCGGATGGCCCCCTGCGACGGGGCCGGCGGGTGGGATTTTGGTGGCGCGGTCAGGCGGCGCGTTGCCGCCGCCAGTCGATCCCGAGCGCGAGCCCAAGAAGGCTGCTGAGAAGGAGCGGACCGACCTGAGGGCTGGCCCCGGCGAGGTCGGCACCGATTTCGACGCTCTGCACCAGCAGCACGCCGGCGAGGGTGCCGGGGACCACCGAGCCCCGCCCCCCGGCGAGGCGGGTGCCGCCGAGGAGGACGGCGGCCAGTGCGGCGAGTCCGGGCTCCGCGCCCCATTCCATGAAGTCGCCGTTCAGCGGGTCTTTTGACAGAACCGCGGCCACCCCGGCGCAGAGGCCGGCCACGCCGTGCATCATCAGGGTGATCCGGGGTGCCGAAAGGCCGGCGCCGCGGGCCGCCGCGGCATTCCCGCCCAGCGCCCGCATCCTGAGCCCCGTCACGGTGCGGGAAAGCGCGATCTGGGCCGCGGCGAGCACCGCGAGGGCCACGGATATCGACACTGCCAGGCCGCCGGGAGAGGGGAGGGAATCGGGCAGCGGCATCGCCGGGGTCCCCCGGATCTCGAGTGCAAGACCGGCCCACACAAAAAACATGGCCAAGGTGACCAGAAAAGGAGGAAGCCGCAGCCGGGAGATGAGGGTGGCCGTGACCGCCCCGCAGGCGGTGCCCACGCCCAGCATGGCCGCGACTGATGCCGGCCAGGAAACGCCTTCCAGCGCGAGCCGGCCGCCGACCGCCGCCGCCAGCCACAGGACCGCTCCCAGCGAAAGGTCGATGCCGGCCGTGATCATCACCAGCGTCAGGCCCGCTGCGAGGACCAGCGCCGGGCCCACCTGCGTGACCATGCCCGCCAGATGCGAGGGAGCAAAGAACCCCGGCTGCAACACCAGCAGCGTCGCCCAGGTCAAAGCCAGCAAGGCCACGGGATGCAGGACGCGGGTTTTCCAGACGGCGCGCGCCTCGCCTGCCGGTGATGGCGGTGCCGTGGTCATGGCTGGAATGCGATGGCCCGTTGGCCCGCCTTCATCGCCGCGGCCGTTGCCAGCACCAGGGCGGCTTTGACCATCAGGATGCGGGAAACCGGCCATCCGGTGGCCGTAAGCGCCGTGTCGAGCGTGGCCCACACCGCGGCGCCGGCGAGCACCCGCCAGACCCGCCCGCGGCCGCTCCGGAGGCCGGCTCCGCCGATCAGCGCCGCCCCGATCACATCGAGCAGCAGCCGCGGACCGGGCAGCGGTGCGCCGGCTTCCATCCGCCCGCAATGGATCACTGCGGCCACCGCCGCCAGCAGTCCGCTCAGGACATGGACCCCCGCCATCACCCGGGCGACCGGCACGCCGGCCGCCCGCGCCGCGGTGCGGTTGAACCCGAGGGCGCGCAGCCACCGCCCGGCCACCTGCCTCTCCAGCAGCAGGTGGACCACCCCGCCTGCCAGCACGGCCAGCCCTGCCGCCGCGACCAGCGAACTGCCGAACATCGTGAATTCCTCCGGCAGCGCCCCGCTGCTCGGTGGCGGCGGTCCCGTCCGGGCCACCCCGGCCAGCACCGTCATGCTCACCAGCGTGACCAGAAACGGAGGCAGGCCCAGCCGCGCGACCGCCAGTCCGTTGAGCAGCCCGGTGCCCGCCCCGGCCGCCAGCATGGCCGCGACGGCAACACTGGCGGGAGCGTGCCCCGCGGTCATCATCCACCCGCCCGCCACCACCGCCGCCGCCATCACCGAACTCGCGGACAGATCGATGCCCCCGCTGAGCATCACCAAAGCCTGCCCCGTCGCCAGCAGGAAGAGCGGCATGATTCCGAAAAGAATGGGCAGGACAGCATCAAGGGTCATCGGCAGAGGTCAGGCCTCCATTGTTCGCTGGCCCGGGGCGGCTCGTCGAGCGTTTCATCGCGGGAGCGGCCCACGCGGGTGCAGGCCAAAAAAGTGAAACCAGTGGGATGGTGGAGGCGGAGAGGGAGATGCAGGCCCGCGCCCGGCCACCCGGAGCTCCCCGGAACGCGCCCTTGTGGGGCGGGGCAAATGCGGTATCGACTCGGGATGTCGAGCAATGCTAAATCCCCGGCCACGAGGTCTGGTCTGATCGTGGTGACGGGTGCCGCCGGACTGATCGGCAGTGCGATGGCCTGGGGGCTTAACCGCCGCGGCCATGAAAACCTCCTGCTCGTGGACTCACTGGACACCAGCGAAAAGTGGAAGCACCTGCCGCCGCTCCGCTACGCCGACTACATGCAGGCCGCCGACTTTGCCACGAAGCTGGAGATGGCTCCGGCGCATTTTGGCAATGTACATGCGGTCTACCACCTGGGGGCCTGCTCGGCCACCACCGAGAGGGATGCCTCCTACCTCATCCGGAACAATTTCGAATACACCAAAAACATCTGCGCGTGGGCGCTGAGTCGCCGCTCGCGCTTCCTGTACGCCAGCTCGGCCGCCACCTATGGCGACGGCGCACACGGCATGGATGACAAATCCGACGATCTGGCGCGCCTCCGGCCGCTCAACATGTACGGCTACTCGAAGCACCTCTTCGACCAGCATGCCCAGCGCGCCGGCTTTCTCCGCCACATCATCGGCCTGAAATATTTCAACGTCTTCGGGCCGAACGAGGACCACAAGGGCGACATGCGCAGCGTGGTCGCGAAGGCCTACGAGCAGATTCTGGCCACCGGCCGCCTCAGCCTCTTCAAAAGCCATCGCCCCGACTACGCCCACGGCATGCAGCAGCGCGACTTCCTCTACGTCAAGGACGCCGTGGACATCACCCTGCACCTGGCCGACAAACCGCTCGCGGGCGGCCTCTATAACATCGGCTCCGGTGAGGCCCGGACCTGGGTCGACCTCGCCCACGCCGTGTTTGCCGCCCTCGGCCGCGACCCCCAGATCGACTTTGTCGACATGCCCGAGGCGCTGCGGGGCAAATACCAATACCACACCTGCGCCGACATCACCAAGCTCCGGGGGACCGGCTACACCGGGACCGTCACCCCGCTGGCCGAGGCGATTCGCGATTACGTGGTCAATTACCTCGTGCCCGGCCGCTTCCTCGGCGACGAGCCGCCAGCCGCCTAGGAAACGGCTCCGCCCGGCCTGCCGCCCGCGGCGGCGAAGGGCCGGCAGCCGCGGGCCAGCCGACGCAGCCTCCACCAGACCCACCCGCGCGCTGCCGATCCGTCGCCCGCGCTCGTCGGCTCCTTGGCCTCGTTGAACAGGAACGAATGGTGCCATCTCTGGCCCTAGGCGGCCAAGGAGTGCGGGAGGAAACGAGGCTCAGCGTAAAAACAAATTGTAATATTTGTTATGAATTCCATATTGTCTGGAACTTGAATGAGACAATTTTTGGCCAGATGGATTCAGTGGTTGGTGTGCGTCACAGGTATGGGCCTGTGGGCGGACGCGGCGCATGGCGGAGCGCTGGCTGCCCTGCTGCACGCCAGCGCGTTCGTGCCCATCGCTCCGGACCAGTGGCTGGCTGTGGCCGGCCTGGTCTCCGGCACCGCGGTCGCCGCGGTGGCGGTCGCCCCCGCCCCCGCCTGGTGCAAATGCTCGCCGACCAGCGGCACGGCGGCGTGTACTTCCGCCGCGAAGGCGGCCTGCGGGTCGAAGTCAATTTCTGCGAATCCATTAACCGCGACCGTTTGTGAACACCGACCCCATCCCTCCATCCTCTCCGGCCCTCCGCAAACGCTTCCTCATCGTGGACGATGAGCGCCTCGTCGCGGAGGACATCTCAGAATGCATCACCGCCATGGGAGGGGAGGTTCTCGGCATCGCCATCACCGGAGAGCAGGCCATCGCCCTGGCCGGAGCGCATCGCCCGGACCTCGTACTCATGGACGTGTGCCTGCAAGGACACATCGACGGGGTGGAGGCCGCGCTGGCCATCCGCGAGCGCTGGCAGATCCCGGTGGTTTTCCTGACGGCGTATTCCGACCCGGGCGTGCTGCGCCGGGCCAAACTGGCGGAGCCGCTCGGCTACATCGTCAAACCTTTCGACGAGAACGGCCTGCGCACCACCGTGGAGTTGGCCCTGCACCGCTGCGACCTCGACCGCGCCCTGCGGGAAAACCGCGAGTGGTTCGTCACCATCCTGACCAGCATGGAGGACGGGGTGGTCGTCGCCGACCCCGGAGGGCGTGTCTGCTTCATGAATCCGGCGGCCGAGCGCCTGACCGGGTGGGACAGCCTGCGGGTGGCCGGTCAGCCGGTCGCCCACGTCTGTCCACTCTATGATGCGGAGACCGGACGCCAGCGCGCGCATCCCGCGATGACGGCGCTGGAGGGCGGGGCTTCCGCGGCGGACCCGGCCGAAAGCCTCCTGCTGCGGGCCGATCGTTCGCTGCTGCCGGTGGACGTCTCCGGCGGGGTGGTGCGCGACCGGCTCGGAGTGGTCACGGGCGCCCTGGTCCTGCTGCGCGATGTGACCAACTCCCGCCGCACCACCCATGAATTGAGGCATCATCGGCAGCATCTGGAAGCGCTTGTGGCCGAGCGGACCCGCCGGCTGACGGACACCAACGCCCAGCTGCTGGCCGAAATCGAGGAGCGGAAACGCGCGCAGGCGTCGCTGGCTACGCGGGCCCGCCTCGAGAGCCTGGTCAACGCCATTTCGGCAGATTTCCTGGCCCTTCCTCCCAGCGAGTGCTGTCCGGCGACCGATGCGGCCCTGGCCCGGATCGGCCAGATGGTGGGCTGCGACGCGGTGTGTTTGTATCAGGTGCACGACGTCCGGGCGGAGATTTCCTGCGTCCACGAATGGTGCGGGCCGGGTCTCACGCCTCGCCTCGCCGCGTTTCAGGACCACCCGCACGCCGCCGATCCGGGCGATCGTTCGCTGCGGCAGCACCCCGCGGTGCCGGGCCCGGACCCCGGCGGCCTGGCCGGGGTCATCGCCGAGGCCCGCCAGCTGCACTGCCTGGTGCTGGCTCCGCTGATCGAGCAGGACCGTCTGCTTGGCTACCTCAGCCTTGAATCCACCACCGTCCGCGCCTGGGAGGCGGAGGCCATCGACCTTCTTTGGATGACCGTCGGCCCGTTCTCCCACACCCTCCATCGTTCTCGCGGCGACCGTGAGAAGCGCCGGCTTCAGGAACAGCTGGCCCGCGCCCAGCGCATGGAGGCAGTGGGGCGCCTGTCCGGGGGCATCGCCCATGATTTCAACAACACCCTGCTGCCGATCATCGGTTATGCCGACCTGCTGCTCAGCCGCCTGCCCCGGGACGAGACCACCACGCTGGAGCTGAACGAAATCCGCCGGGCCGCCCAGCATGCCGCCTCCCTCACCCGCCAGCTGCTCAGCTTCTCGAAAAAGCAGGTCGTCAACAAGGTCGTCATGAACATCAACGACGAGCTCACCACGATGCGCAATCTGCTCCAGCGCATCATCGGCGAGGACGTCATCCTGGAGACGCGCCTGGCCGCGGGGCTGCCCTCCATTCTGGCCGATCCCGGGCAGATTCAGCAGGTGGTGATGAACTTGGTCGTCAACGCCCGCGAAGCCATGCCGGGCGGAGGCCGGGTCACCCTGCGCACCCGCCTGGCACCGGCCCCGCCGCCGGCTGGAGGAGCGGCACCGGCCCCGGTCCCCGCGCCGGTCATGGTCCAGCTGACCGTGGAGGACACCGGCCGGGGCATCCCGGCGGAAATCCGCGACCGCATCTTCGATCCATTTTTCTCGACCAAGGGGCACGAGGGGTCCGGCCTCGGGCTTTCGGTGATTTTTTCCATCCTCGAGCACCACGGCGGCAGCATCGATTTCGAGACCGAGCCGGGGCGCGGCACCGCCTTTCATCTGCTGCTGCCGGCCACCACCCGGCCCGGCACGGTGGCCGCGGCCGCAGTCACGCCGCGCGAGACCATGCCGCGGGGCCACGGCCAGCGCATTCTGCTCATTGAGGACGAGATCGCCGTGAACCGTTTTGTCACCACCGCCCTGAGTCGGCACGGGTACGAGGTCGTCTCGGCGGAGTGCGTCAACCATGCCTGGGCCACGTTCGAGCAGGAGCAGGGCCGCTTCGACATGGTCTTCAGCGACGCCATCCTGCCCGATGGCAATGGGGTCGAGCTGATCAGCCGGGTGCTGGGCCGGTGTCCGGAGATGCGCACCCTGCTCAGCAGCGGCTACATGGACAAGGACGCCCTGCTCCGGCTCGCCCGGGAGCGGGACATCTCATTCCTCCAGAAACCGTACACGCTGCCCGATCTCCTGCGCACCGTGGACGATGTCCTTCATGCCAACCGCCAGGCGGTGCTGAATTGAGGGGCGGCGGCCGGGGGTCTCAGGGCTTTTTCGCCCGGGGCTTTTGGATCGTGTTGCCCTTGCCGCAGAGGAGGCGGCTCGGGGTCACTGGCTGTGCGCTCCAAGTGAAGGCGAGGATCGTCACGAGGTGGCCGGCACCGATGAGGTGGGCGGCACCGCCGCGGATGATGATCTGGCCGGTGCCGGCTTCCTCCGGAATGACGTAGGTCTCGAGGCGGGCGCCGCTGGTGATCGAGGCCACCAGCACTTTTTCGCCCTCCCACAGGTCCGCCGCTTCCATCAGATCCCGGGGGATGCTGATGCTGCCTTCGTAGTCCACCTCCGCCCCGGTGATGGTGGCGCGGTGGATTTTGGATTTGAGGAGACTGCGGAGCATGGGGGCCAAATCGCATCAACGCTCACGCCGCCCCCGGCGTCAACCCCTCCAGGTGGGCCGCCCTTAGCGCTGCCCTCAAGGGAACACGTCATCCGTAATCAAAATCCCCCATTTCCTCCCGCCGCCGCCCGGCGAATGTACGCCATGATCATTTCGCCCCCCTGTATTCACCTTCGGCACCCGGGCACGGGAGCCGCCACCGCGCTCGCCACGGTCATCGGCCTGATGGCGGCTCCGACCCCGCTCCGCGCCTCCGAAGCCGATTTCATCAAAAGTCCGCGGCAGCTGACCCTCGAAGGCCGGCGCTCCGGCGAAGGGTATTTTTCGGCCGACGGCCGGAAGCTGGTGTTCCAGTCCGAACGGGAGCCGGGCAATCCGTTCTACCAGATTTACCTGATGGACCTGGAGACGGGCGACACCACGCGCGTCTCGCCGGGCACCGGCAAGACGACGTGCGCCTGGATCCATCCGGACGGCCAGAGCGTGATGTTTGCCAGCACCCATGAGGATGCGGCGGCCAGGGAAAAGCAGGATGGCGAACTGAAGCAGCGCGCCGCCGGCACGCAGCGGCGCTACGCCTGGGACTATGACGAGACGTTCGAACTCTATGCCGCCAGCCTTGCCCAACCCGAAAATTCGTCCGATCCCTCGCGCCTAAAGCGCCTGACCTCGGCGGTCGGTTACGACGCCGAAGGCGCGTATTCGCCCGACGGCTCGCGCCTCGTATTCGCCAGCAACCGCGACGCCTATGCCCGCGAGCTGACACCCGAGGAGAAGGAGCGGCTGGAGACCGACAAGCAGTATTTCTGCGACATTTACACGATGAAGGCCGACGGGACCGACGTGCGCCGCCTCACCGAGGCACCGGGCTACGACGGCGGCCCGTTTTTTTCTGCCGATGGCAAAAAGATCTGCTGGCGGCGATTCGATGAAAAGGGCGAGCGCGCCGAGATCTGGACGATGAATGCCGACGGCACCGGGCAGCGGCAGATCACCCGGCTCGGGGCGATGTCCTGGGCACCGTTTTTCCACCCCAGCGGCCAGTACCTCGTCTTCGCGACCAACCTCCAGGGATTCGACAACTTTGAGCTCTACATGGTCGATGCCGAGGGGGCGCGCGCCCCGGTCCGCGTGACCGACACGCACGGGTTTGACGGGCTGCCGAGTTTCTCGCCCGACGGCGCGAAGCTGGCCTGGACGAGCACCCGCACCGCGGAAAAGACGAGCCAGATCTTTCTCGCCGAATGGGATCATGCCGCGGCACTGCGGGCCCTCGCGCTGGTGGGTGCCGCCGATCCCCCGGAGGCACCGGGCGGGTTCGCGGCGGGGCTCGCGAGCGAGATTTCGCCGGCGGACATGAAGGCCCACGTCACCCTGCTCGCCTCCGAGGAAATGGAGGGCCGCCTGCCCGGCACCAGGGGCGAGGAGCTGGCCACGCAGCATGCCGCGGACTCGTTTGCCGCCTTCGGCCTGGCACCGGCGGGGGAGCACGGGACGTTTTTCCAGCCGTTCGAGTTTACCGCCGGCGTCGAGCTCGGGCCGAAGAACGCGCTGTTCGATGCGCTGAAGAAAGAGGCGGCCGCCGGCACCGGAAATGGGCTGGAGGCCTCGATCGGCAGTAGCCTCACCCGCGGGATCGACAGGGAATGGCGTCCGCTTTCCTTTTCCAGCCTGGGCGGGGTGGCGGCGATGCCGGTGGTTTTTGCCGGTTATGGTATCGAGCTGTCCGAGGACGGTCCGGATCTGCCGGGGTATTCGTCGTATTTCCATCTCGATGTGAAGGACAAGTGGGTGATGGTTATGCGATACCAGCCCGAGGGGATTCCGCAAAACCAGCGCGGGCGTTTCATCCAGGCCAGCGGCCTCCGGTTCAAGGCGATGACCGCGCGCCAGCGCGGGGCCAAGGGCCTGATTGTGGTCAGCGGTCCGAATTCGAAGGTGCGCGAGCAGCTGGTACCGCTCACGTTCGATGCCTCGCTCGCCGGCTCCGGCCTGGCCGCCATCTCGGTGACCGACGCGCTGGCGAAGACCTGGCTGGCCCATGCCGGCAAGGACCTGCAGGCGCTGCACGACGAACTCGACCAGGGTCAGCCGGTCGCGGGTTTCGAGATCAAGGACTTCACTGTCGCCGCGACCATCGACCTCACGCAGGAAAAACGCACCGGCCGCAACGTACTGGCCGTGCTGCGCCGCGCCGGCTCCCGTCCGGCCGGTGAACAGGGCGCGACGGGCCGCCGGCAGGGCGACCCCGCGGCCCTGCTCATCGGCGCGCACATCGATCACCTCGGCCGCGAGGGCGGCGGCAACTCCCGCGCGACCGAGACCGAAAAGGGCCAGATCCATTACGGCGCGGACGACAACGCCTCGGGCACCGCGGGCGTGTTTGAGATCGCGCAGTGGATGGCGGCGGAGCAGGCGGCGGGGCGGCTCCCGTTGCAGCGCGACGTGATCTTCGCCTGCTGGTCAGGCGAGGAAACCGGGCTGCTGGGGTCGTCGCATTTCGTGAAAAAACTCGCCAAGGAGCACGCGGCCGACGAGGGGGCCAGGCTCGACGGCGTGCTCGCGGCCTGCCTGAATCTCGATATGATCGGGCGGCTCGACCAAAGCCTCGTGCTCCAGGGGCTGGGCTCGTCAGACTGGTGGAAGCCGCAGATCGAAAAACGCAACGTGCCGGTCGGCCTGCCGCTCACGCTGCAGAGCGACTGCTACGCGCCGACCGACACCACCAGCTTCTACCCACGCGGGGTGCCGATCCTGAACGCCTTCACCGGGAACCACGAGGACTATCACCGCCCGACCGACACCGCCGACAAGATCAACTACGAGGGCGCGGCCAAAGCCGCCAAACTGATGGCGCTGCTCGCGCGCGATCTGGCCACCACCGGGACTGCGCCCGTTTGGAAGGAATACAAGACCAGCGAGCAGCAGGGGCAGCGGGCGTCCATGCGCGCCTACCTCGGCACCGTGCCCGACTACAGCCAGGGCGATGAGCCCGGCGTGAAACTCAGCGGAGTCTCCGCCGTCGGCCCGGCCGCCAAGGCGGGCGTCAAGGGAGGCGACTACATCATCGGCCTCGCCGGCAAGGAAATCCTCAACATTTACGATTACACCGCCATCCTCGGCGAACTGAAGGTCAACACCGAGACCGAGATCGTCGTGAAACGCGGTGGCGAAAAAGTGACGCTGAAGATCACCCCGACCTCGCGAGACTGAATCCCTCGCCTCCTGCTCTCATGGCCGACCTCCTGCCCGTCACTTGTCCGAGCTGCTTCGAGGAATTCGAGGTGGCCGCCCCCTCGCCCGACGAAGTGCCGTGCGAGGTGGATTACGATTGCGAAGTCTGCTGCCGCCCGATGCTGATCCGGTTCGAGGAGTGGGACGGCGACGTCACCGCCGAGGCCGTCGGCTTGGGCGATTGAATTCGGGAGCGCGCCGGCCTGGCTCCGCGGTCCGCGCGACGCCGCGCCCGGCCGCCGCGCCCGCCATCAGCCCAGTCCCTCCACGTTCCATCCGTCGCGGTATTTCGGGCTGACGAGCGCCGTGGCGGCGTCGTCGTTCGAGAAGCGCAGCTTTTCGCTGTTCCAGTCGAGCTTCTTGCCGGCGAAGCGCGAGGCGATGGTGCCGAGCAGGCCGGTTTCGGTGAGGGGCGCGCCGTAGCTGAACGGGGAGGTCGTCTTCACCTTGCCCTCGCTGAGGATGGCTTCGACGAAGTGGTGGTAGTGGTTGCGCGGCTCCAGCTTGGGCAGCTGGATCTTGCGGCCGAGCACCTGGGGCGTGGCGTAGTGCGGGAGCAGCAGCGTGCCCTCCTCGCCAATGAAGAGCGCGCCACCGCCGGGGATGGTCGCGCCCTTGAAGAGTGCGGGGTCGGGCTGCTTGCCGCCATCATACCAGGTCACCGGCAGCGGGCCGTCGGTCCGGGGGGTGGCCGCAAACTCGTAACGGTAGATCGCCCAATCGGGCCAGTTCTCCCGCCGGAATTCCTCCGAGTCGGCCCATTCCTTGGGCACCTCGGCCTGCACCGAGGTTGGCGGCACCAGGTCCAGGGCCTTGAACGGGGTGTCGAGAATGTGGCAGCAAAAATCGGCGATCGGACCGCCGCCGAAGTCCTGCCAGCCGCGCCAGTTGAAGCGGTGGTAGATGTCCTTCTTGTACGGCCGCACCGGGGCCACTCCGAGCCAATGGTCCCAGTCGAGCCCGGGCGGCACCGGATCCTCACCGGCCGGCCGTCCGCGCTGTGGGAAGGTGGCCGAGGTCCAAGCGTGAATTTCCTTCACCTTGCCGATCACCCCGCGCCGGAGCAAATCGACCGCGGCGCGGTATTCGTACTCCGACTGAATCTGGTTCCCCATCTGGGTGACGAGCTGGCCGCGGCTGCCGCTGGATTCGGCGAGCTGGCGCGCTTCGGCGATGGTGCGGGTCAGCGGCTTCTGGCAATAGACGTGTTTGCCCTGGCGCAGCGCCTGCAGCGCGATGGCCGCGTGCATGTGGTCGGGCACGGTCACATTGACCGACTCGAACTGGTCGGCCATGTCCCCGAGCAGCACCCGCCAGTCCTTGACGAATTTTGCATCGGGAAACGCGGCGCGGGCTTCAGCGGCCACGCTTTCATCCACGTCGCACAGCGCCACCACTTCCAGCTTGCCACTCCCGGCCAGCACCTGCAGGTCGCTCCACCCCTGGTTCGAGCACCCGATGGCGGCGTGGCGCACCTTGCCATTGGGCGAAGCGGCGAAGACGCTCGCCGGAATGATGGTCGGGAACGCCAGGCCGGCCGCGGTGGCGGCGCTGGTGCGGAGAAAAGATCGGCGCGAATTCATGTGCCTAGTTGTCACGGGTCACTGGTTATTTGTCACCCGCCATTCGTCGGGCCCCGCCTGTCTCCCGCATCGGGGCAACCGGGAGGCGGGGTCGGATCGCTGAGCCGTGATCGCCCGGCTATCCTCAGCGGTCACCGGCGATCGACGCCATCGGCTCGCCGATCCAGGCGTACAGCTCGCGACATCGGGCGGATTCGCGGAGGAGGTCGGGGGCGAGCTGCACGTGGCCGGGTTCGAAGAGCGTGATCACGGACGAGCCGCCGAAGCGGAAATACCCTTTTTCCGCGCCTTTGGCCACCGGCCGGCCGGGGCGGAACGTCTGGACGATGCTGCCGACGTTGGTGGCACCGATCTCGAGCACCAGGACCAGCCCGAAGCGTTCCGTCCGCACCTCGGTCAGGACGCGCTTGTTTTCCCAGAGGCCGGCCAGCCGCCGGCGCAGGGCGAGCGGGCTGACGGAATACAACGGGCCGTTCAACAACCGCGGCACTCCGGGCACGCCGCAGACCGGAAAATGGAACCGGTGGTAGTCCACCGGGCAGAGGCGCGAGAGGACGAGCGACCCGCGCGCAAAGCGCGCGGCCAGCGCCGCGTCGCCCAGCAGCGCGGGCAGATCGAATTGCTGGCCTTTGACAAAAAACCCGTCCATCGCACCCAGGTCGGGCACCGCCAGGTGCCGTCCGTCCGCGGGAAAGACCGGGGTGTCCGAGTCCGGCGCGACCGGCCGGGCTCCGTCGCGCAGCCGGCGGTGGAAGAACTCGTTGAAGCTGGCGAACGACTCCGGGGTTTCCGCAAATTCCTCGGGATCGAGGCCGAATTTGGCGATGAACGGGGCGATCAGGTCGCGGCTGCGCTCCGCGTCCATCAGCCAGCCGTAGAACCCGGAGAAGCAGGCGCGTTTGACCAGCGCATGCAGCATCAAGCGTCCCGAGGGCGTGCCGTAGATCCAGCGCAGAAAGGCCCCGCCATACACCTGTTCGATCTCGACCCGGCCGGTGTGGCGGTTGAAATACTCGATCGTGGCGTTGTGGATCATGAGATGGGTGTCTTTCATGGGCAAAGCGGTGGGGCCGGAGGCGGGGCGGCCGCGTGTCGGCGGCGGCGCTGGGCGCGCAGGGCCGAGCCGGCGACGAGCACGGTCACCAGCCAGCCAGCCAGGGTATAGGCCAGGCCGCCGCGCTGGAGGAAGCCCCAGCCATCCCAGACCGGGGTGAATCCTTCCGGCGGCTGTTTGAGCGCCGTCAGAAAGACGGACGAGTCGTGCGCGGTGGCGAGCAGCACGGCCAGCCCCACGCCGAACGGGCGGCCCCGGCCGACCGCGAAGGCCGCCACGGCCGCGGCCAGGGCACCGCCGCCCCAAACCCAGGCAGCATCCTCGACCCTCCAGTCCCCCCAGCACGGCCAAGCCGGGTGGCTCGCGAGCCCGGCCCACGATCCGGCCCGGCCGACCAGCAGCACCAGCAGCAGCAACTCCGGGGGCGAGCGGCGGTCGGTCCAGTCCGGGGCGGGTTGCGCCTGCTCACACGTGCGCCGCACGTTGGCATGCTTGAGCAGCGCCAGCAGCAGCCCGGCGATGAGGGCGACCCCGCCGAGCTCGGCCAGATGCCGCCAGGCCGGCGTGTCGTCGATGGGGGAAAGCGCGCGCGAGACGTCCGGCCAGGTGTTCAGGCCGATGGCGAGCGCGCTGGCCGCCACCCACACGAGCATGCCGAGCAAATCCGCCATGACCAGGTGCCGGGCCCAGCGCCGGGCGAAGACAAGGCCCAGCCCGGTGGCCAGACCCCAGGCCGCCCACAGGGGATGTCCAATCAGCAGGTGCGCGCGTTCCGGCCCGTCCTGATCCAGCGGGTCCAGCCCCCCGCCCGCAAGCCGCCAGACGCTTTCGCCGGCCAGGGCGAAGGCCGCGAACAGAAAAACCAATCCCACCACGGCCAGCGTCCAATGCCGGTTTTTGAAAGGTGGGGCCGCGGGCGACAGCGGCGGCGGCAACTCGCGCGGGAGCCGCGGCGAGCTGGCCATGATCTCGCGCAGGTTTTCCGCGATCGGGCGCTCGCTCAGGTCAATGGCGCGGGCTCCAGGGTCGGCATAATCATCCTCGGCCACCACCGCGTGGGGCAGCGGGCCGGGCAGCGGCGAGAACTTGGAGGGAGGCAGGGACATCGGAACGAGGACATGGTGGCGAGCCCGCGCCCGCCGCCAAGCAGAAGCGGCGGGCATGTCTCCTTCCATGCCGGTCACCGGTGGCGGCCGATCAGGTGCGCGCAGGCGGCATCGCAGGCCTTCTCGGCGGCGGCCCCACCCTGGTTGCAGGCGGCCAGCACGCCGAAGTCGCGGGCCGGCGCGAGCCAGAGAACCGCGAAAAACATGGTGTTGGTCCCGGTGTGGGTGATGGCCTGGCCGCCGGCCCAGGGGCGGGCGGCCCGGATCCAGCCGCCGTAATAGTCGTCGGGCTGCCCGGCACCGTGGAGCCGTGCGAGCGAGGCGGCGGTGACCAGGCCGGGTTTGGGCGCGGTCTCGCGCAGGTGCCACTGGGCGTAGCGGGCGAGGTCGGGCAGGCTGAGGTGCACGGTGCCGGCGGGCCCGATGGCGGGCACGTTGTCGGCCTCGGGGCCGGGCCGCACCGCGGGGCCCGCTTCGCGGTGGCCCCAGGGCTGGTCGACGTTGTCCGGGTTTTTGGCCGGCGCGCCGAATCCGCCCGACTTGAGGCCGAGGGGGGCGAAAATTTCCCGCTGCACCACCTCTTCCCATGGCTGGGCGGCGACCGTTTCCAGCATCAGTCCGGCAAAGGTGTACCCGGCATTCGAGTATTCGTAGGTGTTCTCCGGCGCGCGCTCCGGCCGTTTTGCGAGCATCACGCGGGCGAGCTCGCGGCGCTGCTCGAGGGGCGGCTTGTCGCTGAGCCTGAGCTCGTGATACAGGCCGTCGGGAATGTCCCGGCGCAACCCGCTGCGATGCCGGAGCAGCTGCCACAGGGTGACCGGCCGCACCTGCTGGTGCAGTGGAAAATCCAGGATCTCGCCAAGCGTGCTTTCCCAGCGCAGACGGCCTTTTTCGACGAATTGCGCGGCCAGCACAGCCGTCATCGATTTGGTGATCGAGCCGATGTGGAACCTGTCGTCCCGGGTCACGGGGGCGTCGGGGGTGGTGCGCAGGCGACGACCCGTAACGGCTTCATCGAGGATTTTCCCGGTGCTGAAAGCGATCGCGCCCAGAGCCGGCACTTCCGCGCGGCGGCGGATGGCCTCGAGCGCGTCGGCAAATCCCTCTTCCTCCGCCCGGCCGGTGCGCGGGAACATGCAGGCCGCCCCCAGGCCGGCCAGAAACCGCCGGCGGGTGGCCGCGTGGGCGGGTGCGGTTGGAGCCACGGGGGTCATGGGGGCGGGTGCCGGTCTCTGCGGGTTGCGCTGCGGGCCGCTTACCGCGCGGCGACGGGCTGGTTCAGGTAGCCGAGGACCTGGGCGAGTTTGGCGCGCATCTGGCGGCGATCGACGATGAAGTCGACCAGGCCGTGCTCCATCATGAACTCGGCCGTCTGGAACCCGGCGGGCAGGTTTTGGTGGGTGGTTTCCTTGACCACGCGCGGCCCGGCGAAGCCGATCATGCAGCCGGGTTCGGCGACGATGAGGTCGCCCAGGGTGGCGAAGCTCGCGGTCACCCCTCCGAAGGTCGGGTGCGTCAGCACCGAAATGAAAGCCAGCTCGGCGTCATGATGGCGGGCGAGCGCCGCGCTCGTCTTGGCCATCTGCATGAGGGAAAGAATGCCCTCGTGCATGCGCGCGCCGCCGCTGGCGGAGAAAATGATGACCGGTTTGCCCTCGGCGGTCGCCGCCTCGATCGCGCGGGTGATTTTCTCCCCGGCCACACTGCCCATGGAGGCACCGAGAAAGCGGAAATCCATGGCCGCGAGCAGCACCGGGATGCCGGAGATCACCCCCCGACCGCTCAGTACCGCGTCGTTCAGGCCGGTGGTCTGGCGGTACTTCTTCACCTTGGCGGCATAGTCCTTGAAGCCGAGTGAATCGACCGTTTGGAGGTGGTCATCCATCGACCTGAAGCTGCCTTCGTCGCAGAGGGAAAGCAGGCGCTCGCAGGCCTCGATCGGGAAATGATGGGCGCATTTCGGACAGATGCGCTGGTTCTCGGCAAGCTGCAGCTCATGGATGACCGCCCCGCAGGCCGGGCATTTCTGCCAGAGGCCACCGGGGATGTCTTTTTTCTTTTCGCCGAATCCAGGGTCATCTGGACGCCGGAGAAATTCGGAGATGTCGTCGTCTTCCGCTGCAGGCTGGGTCACGCCGCCACCGTAGCGGCGCGGCGCGGCTTGGCGCGAATTTTTTTGCGGCCGCCGGTTCACGCCGCCGCGTCCAGGATGCGTTCCGGGTGGGTGTACAGATTCATTCTCCCGTCGCGGACGAACCCGCAGAGGGTGATGCCGGCGGCCTCGGCGGTGTCGACCGCCAGGCTGCTGGGGGCGGAGATGGCGGCGATGACGGGGAGGCGCGCCACCAGCGCCTTTTGCACCAGTTCGAACGAGACGCGGCCGCTGAGCATGAGCAGATGGCGGTCGAGCGGCCACCGCCCGGCCAGCCAGGCTTCTCCGAGGAGTTTGTCGAGCGCGTTGTGGCGGCCGACGTCCTCGTGCACCGCCAGCAGGTGGCCCTCGAGATCGAAAAGGGCGCTGGCGTGCAGCCCGCCGGTGGTGGCGAAGGTGGCCTGGGCCGCGCGCAGGGCGTCAGGCAGCGAAAAAATCACCGGCGCGGGCACCCGCACCGCCGCGTGCGAGGCGGCGGCCAGCGGCGGATGCTGCCGCAGCACTTCCTCCACCACCGCCTTGCCGCAGAGCCCGCAGCTGCTGGCCGTGAACACGTGGCGCGTCAGCCGGTCGAAATCCACCGTTCCAGGCCGCGTCATCAGGATGTCCACCGCCGCCGCCCCGCCGCCTTCGGCCCCCGGCTGCGCGGAGGGGCAGGCCGATATCTCGAAGACATCGTCGCGCGCCGCGATCACGCCCTCGCTGAGCAGAAATCCGGCGGCCAGCTCCCGGTCGTGGCCGGGGGTGCGCATGGCCACCGCCACCGCGCGCCCCTCCACCCGGATTTGCAGCGGTGCCTCGATCGCCACGGCATCGCGCGTGGCCTGCGCCCCGGCGCGGGTCAGGCGGTGAATGGGAATGGTGGTCTGGGTGCCGGTCATCGCAGTTTCGCCAGATCCTCCGGGGTATTCAGATTGTCGAAGGCCTCGACCGGCCAGTCGCCCAGGCTGCCCAGGCTGACTTCCTCGAGCAGGCCGAGGTCGAGCCCGTCGCGGACCAGCCCCTGCAGGGCATGGTGGCCGAGCCGTGCCCGGCGGCGGGCCAGTTCCAGCATGCCCGTGGGATAGACCGCGGCCAGGGGTTCGTAGGTGTCGCCAGTGCGCACCACCGCCCCGCATCCGGCATCCGCGGCAAAGACCAGGTCCTGCAGCAGCGCCGCGGGCATCCTCGGCAGGTCCACAGCGAGCACCAGCAGCAGCGCGCCGGGGCCGTCGAGCTGGATCGTTTCCAGGCAGGCGATGAGGCCGCCGAGCGGGCCGATGTCCGGCAGGGCGTCGCGCACAACCTCCACCGGTGGCGGCGGCACCGGCACTTCCTGCCCCGCCCGCGCGGACATCACCAGTCGGGCCGGCCGCAGGATCCGCAGTTTCTGCCACTGCACCCACCAGAGCGGCTGTCCGCCCAGTTCCAGCAGCGCCTTGTCGCGCCCCATGCGCGTGGAGCGTCCCCCGAGCATCAGGGCGGCGGTGAGATTCACGGTGCCTCCCTCCGCAGGATGCCGTTGCTGAGGACCTTGGCGCGCAGGCCGCCCCGGCCCCGGAGCGCCTCCTCGGCTCCGGGCGCGAAGGCCTCATCCATCCAATAGCAGGGCTTCGCCTCGGCCATGCCCAAAAATCGCACCCCCTGCAACTCGAACTCCACGCCCATCAGCGCGTCCAGATCCGCGCCGCGGACGACCAGGTTGCGCCGGTACGCCTCCGGTCCGCGATCCGTCACGCCCAGTTCCGCGCAGAGCGCCTCGTGCACCTCCAGGGAAAAAAACGTCACCTGCCCGGCATAGTCCTCCTTCCAGCCAAAAAACCGGTCGCCGACCAAACCCTTTCCGGCGACCGCCTCCGCCTCCTCCACCGCGATCAGCGGGGCGCGGCCCGACGGTTTGCCGTGGTGCCCAAAATACGCGTGCTCCGGCGAGATGAAGATGTGGACGAGTTTCAAGGGACGGACCTCCTGGATGCGGAGGGTGAAGTCTCGACGCGACTCGCCCGCCCGCAACCCCCGCCCTGATTTCCGGGAACCACACGTTTCAAAACAGCCGCCGCACGTTGCGCAGGCCGTCCGCAGTGACGCGGCTCTGGGTCTCCGCCGTCATCGCGTCGAGGTAATTCTGCCACTGCAACGGCCGCAGCGCAGACACCCCGCCCTCGCCCCGGCCCAGCGAGGGGTCGAAAATCTCCCAGCCAAAGGAGGAACGGCGCAGCCCGTAATCCAGCCGGTAAATCCAGGCCCCGCATTCGTCCTTCCGCCACAACTCGTCGTCATTTCCCGGCACCGCCTCCGCCCTCGCCCACGCCCGCGCCACCACCTCACGATCATAACCGCGGAAATCCCACTCCGTTGTGGGCAGGTCGCTGGGGAGTTCGCTCATCAAGACTCAAAATAAGCGAACGAAACCGTCATCGCACTGAACAAATCGCCGGCATACGTCTATGAAAAAACGAGTCTGTGAGAAAATATATTTTTACAACAAAAACAACATAAAAATTGCCGGATTTGTTGAGAAATTGTCTTCCCGGACAGTGCTTGCGTACAGTAGTGCTTAAATACACCTTCGCCCCGTTCCCGTCTCTCCCGTCCTCCCACCCCCGACCTCCCGCTGTGCATGAACGCGAATTTCTCCCGGGTCTGCCGCCTGGCGGCCCTGCTCGCCGCCGGTTTCTCCCCGGCCGCCGGCTTGCTGGCCGAAACGAGAGTGGTGATCAACGAGTTCAAATCCGACACGCCCGGGCCGGACACGGGAGAATTCCTCGAACTGTTTGCCTATGACGTGACGACCGGCGAGGCGGTGCCGGGTTTTCCGCTGACCGGGTACGTGGTTGTTTTTTTCAATGGTGCCGCCGCCGGCAATCCCGCCTATGCGGTGACCCCGGTCGGCGGCCGGGCGACGACTTTTCTCGATCTCGGCGGAAGGAGCACCAACGCATCCGGGTTTTTTGTCATCGGCTCGCCCGGCGTGCCGGGGGCGGAACTGCCGTTGGCACCGGGGGCGAACGGATGGTTTCAGAACGGTGCCGACGGGGTCGGGCTGTATAAGGATCCCACGACTGTTTTTACGGCCTCAACCGGGGCCACGGCGGCCGAACTGGTGGACGCCATTGTTTATGGCACCGATGATCCGGGCGACCCGGACTTACTGGAGATCCTGACTCCCGGGGCCGGGCAACTCAACGAGGCGCCCAACAGCGTCCACGCGCTCGCCCGCATTCCCGATGGAGGCAGGCCGTTCGCCTCGGAGGTCTTCATTCAGCAGGCACCCTCTCCCGGCACCTTCAACCAGCCGGTGGCCATGCTGGAACTCGCCGTGGCGCGGGCGGTGCTGAGCGAAGGGGAGGCCGGCGAGGGCACCCTGGCGCGCGGCGGCAGCACCGCCGCCGCGGTGACCGTCACCTTCGCCAGTTCGGACCCCGGCGAGGCCCGCGCGCCCGCCACCGTCGAGATCCCGGCGGGGGCCGCCTCGGTGCCGGTGGTTTTCACCGGGGTGGACGACCTCTGGCCGGATGGAGCGCAGACGGCGGAGCTCACCGCCACCGCCCCGGGGTATGGCCCGGCGCGGGTGACGCTCACGGTGATGGACAATGGCGACTCCGACCAGCCGGTGGTCATCAACGAGGTATTCGCGACCGGCAGCGGAGACGCCAATCTCGACGGAGCCTCCACCACGAACGAGGACCGCTTCAACGATGAGTTTGTGGAGATTGTCAATCGCGGCGCGGAGGAGCTGGATCTCAGTGGGCACCAGCTTTTCACCGCGTCGCTGGCCGCGGCGCGGCACACGTTTCCGGCGGGTACGGTGCTGCCCGCGGGCGCCGCCGTGGTCGTCTTCGGCGGCGGCAGGCCGGCCCATGGAATCACGGAGGCGTTCGGCACGGCCTGGATTCAGACGGCGAATGCGCCAACCCACGGCCTGCACCTCCTCGAGCCGTCCGCCCGCCTCTCGTTGCTCAATACCGCCGGCCGCGAGGTGGCCGGCTTCGACTACGACGACCAGGTGGCCTCGCCCGATTCGCTCACCCGCAGTCCCGAGCTGACCGGGAGCCCCGTGCCGCACGGCACCCGGGGCGATGGCTCGATCCTGTTCAGCCCGGGCACCCGGGCGGACGGCGCTCCTTTTGCCGGCCTCACCGCCCGACTGGCCGCCAGCGTGGCACCCGCGACCATCGTCGAGGGAGCCGGAGCCGGGGCCGCCACGCTTTCGGTGCGGCGGGAAGCCCCGTTCACCCATCCGCTGGTGGTGACGGTGCGGTCCGATGACCCGGCCGAGGCCGCACCCGCGGCGGGCGTCCTCCACATCCCCGCCGGCGAGGCCGGAGGCAGCCTGCCGCTGAATATTCCCGACGACACCGCGCTGGACGGCCCGCAGACAGTCGCCTTTACCTGCATCGCCGCCGGGCATCTCAATGGCGCGGCCAGCCTGGAGGTGACCGACGACGGAAGGGACACGCCGCCGCTCGGCGTCTTCATCAATGAGATCGACAGCGATCAGCCTGGATCCGACACCAAAGAATTCATCGAGCTCTATGTCGGCGAGGCGGCGGCCAAGGCGCTCGACGGCTACACGGTCGTGCTTTTCAACGGCAACCAATCCGCCAACGGTGCCTACGCGGTCTTCGATCTGGCCGGCCGGTCGTCCAATGCCCGCGGATTTTTCGTCCTCGGCAACGCCACGGTCCCGAATGTCGACCTGGTGATCGCGGACGCTTCCATCCAAAACGGCACCGATGCCGTCGCGGTCTACCACACCGCCGCCGCTGCGTTCAGCCTGACCGGCAGCCCGACCCCGCCGAGCCATGACGCGCTCATCGATGTGGTCGTCTACGGAAACGGCAGCGCCGGGGACCCCGACCTGCTCGCCGGCTTCCAAAGCGCCGGGGATCCGCCCGTCCCGGAGCTGAGCCCACAGCACGAGGGTGAGGCCAACAACGGGACCTCCCTGGCGCGGCTGCCGGATGCGTCAAGCGCCTTCGGCCCCTTCACGGCGCAGACGCCCACGCCGGGCGCGACCAACGCGCCCGGGGCCGCGGCGGAACCCCGCATCGAGATCACGCTGGCGGATGGTGCCCTCGTCGTCACCTACACCGGCACGCTGGAGCAGTCGTCTACCCTGCACCCGGGCTCCTTCGCGCCAGTGGCCGGAGCCGCCAGCCCGCATTCCATCCCGCTGCCGCCCGGCGGCTCGCTCTACTTTCGCGCGGCGGCACCTTGAGCCCGGCGATCAGGGGCGGACGGGCGGACGGGCTCAGGTGGCGGCGCGGGGCGGTCTTTCTCGTTCGGCGATGGCGGCCGTGGCGAGGGGCCGCGCCCCGGGGGGCAGCCGGCGGAGGAAGCTGTGCAGGATGTCCTCGCTCATGCGTCCGAGGTCGGCCAGCGGTCGGGTGCGGTGGACCCGGCGGTCCAGATCGGTCTGGGCCAGCCCCTGTGCGCCGAACCGGTGGAGAAAATCGATGAGGTGCGTGGTTTCCACGCTGTAGCCGGTGGGAAACGGGAGGTGTTCGAGCACCGACCGGCGCGCCGCGTATTCGCCGGCGAGCGGCTGGTGGAGCCCGGCGAGTTCGGGAAAGAACTGGCGGAGCAGCGGGCGGACGAGGATCTCGGTGACCCGTCCGCCGCCTCCCGCGCGTTTGTAAAACGCCTTCACGTAGGACAGGTCCAGGCGCGTGAGCAGCGGACCGGCCAGCCCGGTGACGAAGCGCGGATGCGCATTGCGCAGATCGCCGTCGATGTAGATGATGATGTCGCCCCGGGTGACGAAGAGCGCCTTCCACAGGTTTTCGCCTTTGCCGCGGGCGGGTCCGAGGTCTGGGCGGATCGCGCTCGCGCGATGCACCGCCGCGCCGGAATCCGCGGCCAGGTCGCGGGTGGCATCGGTCGAGTCCGAATCGACCACCACCAGCTCGTCGATCAGCGGGTTGCGTCGCAGCGCGGCCAGTACCTTCGCGATAGTCGGCGCTTCGTTCAGCGTGGGCACCACACAGGAGATGACCGCGCCCTGGGCCGCCTTGAGGCGGCGCAGGGTGCGCACATCGAAGTCGCGGTGATGAAAGGTCGCGATCACGCGCAGCCCGGTAGCGCGGGGCACGCCGCGCCGCCAGCGCCCGTTTTTAAGCGTTGTGCCGACTCCGGCGGTTGGATATCTCCTGCACACGTATTTTCTCATTACGGCTGCCTGGATCGTGGTCACGGTCGTCAGTTGGATCCAGGAGAACCGGAAAATTCCCATGACCATTGGCGTGCTCGGGGTGCTGGCCCAGATCGGAATCTGGGGATTCGGGCTTGGTTATTGGGGCATCGCTGTTCTGGCAATCCTCACGTTGATCGGGATGTTTTCGGCTCCGGATATTTTTCTGGGCGGAAAGCGATGACCCCTGTGGTGGCATCCGGCGTGACCGCCTGGAAATGAACCGATGGACCAAGTCCTCCGATTCAGGATTCGATCGGTGACGACCCACAAGCGGGGTGGACGGAATTCTCTCGCCCGCCCCTACCATCCGTTTGGCGGAACGGCCCCCGCCAGCGAACCCCGTCAAGAGCGTCCAAGGGGTCTTCTCGACTCCAGACGACCCCGGTTTTCGGACCGGCCGATGACGGCGTCAAAACACGCTGCGCAGCAACTCCAGACTCTTTTTGATCGCCGGCAGGACGTCCTCCTTGCCCTCGTATTCCAGCGAGATCCATCCGCGGTAGCCGGCCTTGCGCATGATTTCTGCAATAATTTTATAATCAAGGTCGAGCGTGTACCACTCGCCGCCGCCGTAATATGTTTTGGCCTGCAGGAGCACGGTCCGAGGCGCGAGCATCTCCAGCTTGGGGTACGGCTCTTCGAGGAAATTGCCGGTGTCGAGCGTGACCTGGAGCCACGGCGATTTGATGGCGTCGACGATGCGGAGCACGCCCTCGGGGGTGAGGCCGAGGCCCCAGTGGTTTTCCAGGCCCATGATGACCCCGCGTTTTTCGGCCTCGGGCACGAGACGGGCGAAGCTGTCGATGACCCATTTGAAGCCCTCGTCGTCCGAGAAGCCGTCGAGCCGCGGCTCGATGCCGCGGTTTTTCATCAGCTCGTCGAAATTTTTGCTGGTCCCCCAGCGGCCGGTGTTGACGCGGACGGTCGGGATGCCGAGTTCGTACGCCTCTTCGAGAAACTGGGTGGTTTTGAGAATGTTGTCGGTCCGCTTCTGCGCCTCGGGCGAGACGAACCCCTGGTGGGTCGAATACCCCATGAGCGGCAGCCCGAGCGCAAAGGCGCGGCGCTTGATCTCGCGCAGTGCGGGCGGGGAGGTGTCCGGCAGCTGCATCTGCAGCAGCTCGACGCCGTTAAACCCCAGTTCATACGCCCGCTCCAGGCATTTTTCCGCCGGCCGGAACGCGTCGTTTTTAAACCGCCAAAACGAGTAGGTGCTGATGCCGATCGGGTGCCGGCGGCCGGTCAGGGGCGGGGCGGCGGCGGCTTCGGGAAGCGGGTTTTCCACCTCCGCGGCCGGGACCATCGGGAGAACGGAGGCCGGGACGGCGGCGGACAGGAAATGGCGGCGATTCATGCAAGGGCAGTTCTAACGAGCCGACCCCGCGTTCCACAAGCGGGAAATGCGCGATCAGCAGGGCCGGGAGCGTAATCGCTAGACAAGGGGCCAATCACTTTTATTTAAAAAGAAGAGCCCCGATCAATTCAACCACCCCCTTACTCTCTGCCATGCCCGTCGTTGCCAAAGGACTTGAAGGAATCATTGCCGCTGAAACCCGGATCGGAGACGTGCGCGGCCAGGAAGGTGTCCTGCTGTATTGCGGCTACGATATCGATGAGCTGGCGGGCAAGGTAAGTTTTGAGGAGGTTTTGCACCTGCTTTTTCACAACCGGCTGCCGACCATCCCGGAGCTGGCCAGCCTCACGACTGCGCTGCGCGCCGAGCGCGAATTGCCCCAGGGGGTGATCGATTATCTGAAGTCCGCCCCGAAAAGCGCCAAACCCATCGACGTGATGCGCACGGCGGTCTCGATGCTCGGCACCTACGACACGATCCGGCACGACCTCGCCATGGGCGAAAACCTGGCCACGGCGATCAAACTGGTGGCACAGATCGGCATCATTGCGGCGTATTTTCACCGGGCGCGCCAGGGGCTAGGACTGCCGTCGGTCCGCAAGGACCTTGGTGAAGCGGCCCACTTTCTTTACCTGGTCACCGGCGAGGAGCCGAGCGCCGAGGCGGTTCAGACCCTGGATGTCGCCTACGTGCTCCACGCCGAACACGGGTTCAACGCCAGCACCTTCACCGCCCGCGTGGTCGCCTCCACCCTGAGCGACATGTATTCCGCGATCAGCGCGGCCATCGGCGCGCTCAAAGGCCCGCTCCACGGCGGCGCCAACGAGGGCGTCATCCACATGCTCGAGGAAATCGGCAGCCCGGACCAGGTGGATGCCTGGGTCGAGGACGCGCTCGCCCAGAAAAAGAAAATTATGGGCATCGGGCATCGTGTTTACAAGGTGCTCGACCCCCGTGCGCCCCACCTCCGGGCCATGGCCATCAAGCTCACCGAACGGCTCGGCGAGCCCAAGTGGATCCAAATGAGCGAGCGCATCGCCCAGCTCATGCGCGAAAAGAAAAACCTGAACGCCAACGTCGATTTCTACAGCGCCACGGTGTACCACAGCCTGGGCCTGCCGACCGACTTGTTCACGCCGATTTTCGCCATCTCGCGCATGGCCGGCTGGACCGCCCACGTGCTCGAACAGTGGAGCGACAACCGCATTTACCGTCCTCTCAGCGAATACATCGGACGGCCGTACGGCCAGAAGGTCGTGCCGATCGCGGACCGCGATTAGGCCGTGCCGCCTGGGGCGGTGAGCTTCATGAAAGTCCACCTGCACGCCTCCTGCTGGAACGAGGAACGGATGCTGCCGTTTTTCTTCCGCCACTACGATCCGGTGGTCGACCGGTATTTCATTCACGACAACGGCTCGAGCGACCGGTCGCTGGAGCTGCTGGCGGCGCACCCGCGGGTGACCGTGCTGCCGCTGGTCCTGGAGGGCGATTCGTTGTGCCAGGCCGCTTTTGAGAAAGTGAATGACTTTTGGCTCTGCAGCCGGGGCGAGGCGGACTGGGTGGCGGTCTGCAACATCGATGAGTTTTTCCATCATCCGGACCTGCCGTGGTATCTCGACGCCTGCCGCCGGCGCGGCATCACCTTCATCCCGACGCGCGGGTATGAAATGGTGAGTGCCGCGTTTCCCGGCCCCGCGGACGACCTCAGCCGTACCATCCGCCATGGCGCGCGCGCCCCGCATTACGACAAACCGTCGTTCTTCAATCCCGACGCCATTATCCGCTCGGGATTCGGCATGGCCCGCCATACCGCCGTGCCGGAGGGAAGGGTCCTGCTGCCGGACTGTCCGGAAATGGTCATGCTGCACTACAAGAATCTCGGCCTGGACTATCTGACCGTCCGCCATGCCGAGCTGGGGGCGCGGATGCGGGAGCTTGACCGCAAAAAAAAGTGGGGGTTTCAATACGACCCCGCCCTCACCGTGCAGCGATATCACGAATTTCGCGCCGCCGCGCGCGAGGTGGTGCCGTCGGCCACCGCCGGGCGCCGGGCGCGCTGGGACCGCCGGTTGCCGCGGCCGGTGCCGCCGCCGCCGCCCGCCTCATAGGAATTCGAAGCGGTCGCTGCGCACGCGCCGCCGGCGGGCCGGGTCGCCCGTGTAAATGCCCCACGGCTCGGTGTCCGCCTTCACCACGGCCGCCATGCCGACGAGCGTGCCTTCGGCGAGTGTGACCGTGTCGTTGACCACCGAGTTGGCGCCGAGGTAGCTCCACGGCCCGACGGTGCAGCGCCCGCAGATCACGGCACCGGAGATGATGGTGGCATGGTCGCCGAGGACGCTGTGGTGGCCGACATGCACGTTGCACCAGATCACGGCGTTGTCGCCGACGCGGCCGAAGGGCTGGAGGTTCACGTGCTCGAGAATGAAACAATTCTCTCCGATCTCGCCGTGGCACACGGTGGCCCGGGAACTCACGTAACTCACGAACGGATACCCCAGCGCCTTGGCCGCGCGGTAAAAGCGCTCGCGCACCCGGTTCATCGACCGCCCGCTCATCGGCGCGAAGAAATGAAAATCCCCCGGAGGATACTTATTCGCGACTTCCTCGAACGCCACCAGCGGCAGGCCGAAGACGGTGTCCGCATCGCACTGGTCCGCGGTCGCGCAAAACGCCGCCACCTCGTGCGGTGAGTCCTGCGTGAGGTAATAATGTGCCTGCTGCGCGTAGTCGCGCTTTCCGAAAATGACGACCCGGGCCATGCGTGTCAGGGTGGGGTGAGGGGCGGGGTGGTGGCGGAGTCGGCTCCCGGGCCGGCCGGGACCACCGAGCAGTCGTCCAGCAGGCGCGCGAGTTCCGCCGGTGAATTAAACATCAGGGCGTCGATGATGGACAGTCTTTCCACAAACGGCCCGCCGCCCTGGGCGTACGGCCGCGGATGATGCTCGACGAAGCGCAGGCGCAGGCCGCGGGCGGCAAATGCCCGCGCCGGATAGAGCGCGCGGCCGCCCTCGGCATTGAGGTACTCGGAGGCCCCCTCGCGGCGGCAGATTTCCAGGACCCGGTCCAGGCCGCGGTCGCCGTCGGCGGGATGGACGGCGGCGGCCGAGATCATGGGCGTGGTCACGCCCAGCGCGCCGCAGACCTGCTCCAGCGAATGCCGCAGCCAGCCGGTCAGCCGCCGCTCGGGATGGCGCAGCGACGCCTCCACCACCGGCCAGGCGCGCTCGAAGCCGGGCGCGCGGCGGTACGTCTGCTCGATGGTGCGCAGCAGCTTGTCGCGCCAGCGGGTGGTGGCGGTGAGGTGCAGGTCGCAGAGACGCCGGTGCGAGCCCGCCCCTTCCACCGGCAGGGTGAAGCGCAGCGGACCATGGGGACCGAGGATCCGGTTGCGGTTGATCCAGCCCTGTTTGATGAAGGTCACGTCGTCGAGCAGCACGAAGCGGTCGGCCGCTTGCAGCAGTTGAAAATACCCGAGATAGGGGAAGGCGTAGGGCTGCATGATGGCGAGTTTCATCACAGCAGGGAGTCGAGGGCGGCGATCACCCGGGTCACCCCGGCCCGGGTCAGGCCGCTGTGGAACGGCAGCCCCAGCAGTCCGGAGGCCAGCCGTCCGGCGGCGGCCAGGTCTCCGATGGTTTCGCTGCTGGCATAGGCGGGGTGCTCGTGCAGCGGCGGACAATACCAGCGGCGGGTGGGCACGCCGGCCTCGTCGAGCGCGGCCACCACCCCCTCCGGCACCCCGCCTGGCCGGCGCACGACGAGGGTGGTGCGCACCCACGGACGGTGGGCGGCCGGCAGGTCGATCCGCCCCCCGAGTCTGGCCAGCGCCCGCGCATAGTCGGCGGCCAGCCGGCGCAGCCGCCAGGCGCGCCGCGGCCAGGTTTCGAGGCCGGCCAGGGCGACCGCGGCGTGATATTCGCTGAGTTTGGCGTTGCCCCCCGGCCGGGCGGCCACGCCGCCGGCAAATCCAAAATTGGAGAGCTCCCGCACCCGCTGCACCCAGTCCGCATCCGCCGCGGCGAAGAGGCCGCCCTCGCCCGCCGGGAGCGGCTTGGTGGCGTGCAGGCTGAACATGACTCCGGTGGTGCGGCCCACCCGCTGGTCCCCGATCGCCCCGGCGGCATCGACCACCACCCGCAGCCCGGTGCGGGCGGTCAGCTCATCCCAGGGGCCGGTGGGAACCGGTCGTCCAAACACGGCCACGGGCACGGCCGCCGCCACTCCCTGAGCCGCCGCCTGGTCGGCGAGCGCCGGGGTCAGCAGCCAATTGCGTTCGTCCACCCCGCCCAGCACCGGGCGATGCCCGGCCGCCACCACGGCCGCCGCCGTGCCGGGAAAGGTGAGGGAGGGCACCAGCACCGCCGAGGCCGGCGGCAGGTCGAGGGCCGTCAGCGCCAGCGTCAGCGCGGCCGTGCCATTGGCCGCCGTGGTTACCGTCACGGGCCGGTCCTCCGACCACCAGGCGGCCAGCCGCGCCTCCAGCTCCCGGCTGAGCGGGCCGAAATTCGTGTACGTTCCGCACGCCTCCATGCGGCGCAGCCAGGGCAGCAGCGCCTCCGGGGAAGGCAGGTCTGGGACGAGCAGCCGCAGCGGCCTGCTGGGGGGGCCGGGGATCATGCCACTTTGGAGTGGGGATGCGCCTCAAACCTTTCCATGGCCGCGATCCAGAGCCCGTCATCGCCCTGCCACGTCAGCGGCGCTTCCGGCTCCACCGCGCCGACTCCGTGCACCAGGTCGTAGCGCCAGGCGAGCAGGTCGCCGCACCGGAAATCCTCGTGGGTGTCCACCCAGCCGGCAGCGTTGCGGAAAAGCGCCGCGCCGCTGGAATAATCCCTGCCGGGCTCCGACAGATTAAGGAAGAGCGCCACCTTTTGCGGCAGGTGGGGGTGCCGGTGGGGCACCAGATGCCCGCCGCCCCGAGGATGGCGCATGGCCTTGAAGCGGAAATCCGGGTCCTCGAGATCAAAGTCCGTGCCCGCGAGCCGGTTCTGCCAGTCGAGCAGCGCGTGACGCAGCCGGCGCACGTCGTCCGCCAGCGGCCCGGGCAGCCCGCGGCCATCGGCGAATCCGAATTGGTGGAAAATATGCGGCATCGTCGTCGGCGCAGTGCCGTCGTCGAGCCGGTGGAAATCCAGCCCCGGCTGGCTCGCGCTCACCCCGGGCGGAATCGGCGGCGTCGCCGCGCCCCACTCGAGCAACGCCCGCCGCAGCGCCCCCATTGCCCCGGGCTCGAACGCGCCGCGAAAAACCACGATCCTCCCGTCCTGCAGCGGTTCGCGCCACCACGCCGGGTCCCGGTCCGCCTGAACCTTTCCGTCGGGCCGCGACACCGGCACAATTTCCACCGCTGAGAGGGGAGCCGTCGTCATGAAATTACCCTGAACCAGACGCCCTGCCGCGGCAAGGCCCCAGCTCCGCGGCACCAAGGGGATGGGAGGGTGAGCGGGCGGGCCCGGCGGAGAGATCCGGAGCCGCGGCATTTCCATGGCCAGCCCCCGCACGATGTCGCCAAGAAATGACCAGTTCACTAATCGCTCGCGTGTGGTAACGGTCCACTCGTGTGGACATGGTTCATATCAGTCAATCCCTTTCCCTGTTTGTTCCAGGGCTCCGCTGTCCACCGGCCGGTGCCGGATTCTTGACGTCATGACGCCGGTCCTGGAAATCTGCGTCGACTGCATGGCCTCAGTCGAGGCGTGCCGCGAGGCGCGCGTGCCGCGGATCGAATTGTGCGCCGGCCTGGTCGAAGGCGGCACCACCCCCTCGCTCGGCTTCCTCCGGCAGGCCCGGGCGACCTACACCGGGAGCGTCATGATGATGATTCGTCCGCGGGCCGGCGACTTTGTCGTCTCGCCGGCGGAGCTGGCTGTCATGCTCGACGACATCCGGGCGGCGCGCGACCACGGGGCCGACGGGGTGGTGTTCGGGTGCCTGTCGCCGGACGGGGCCATCGACCTTGCCTCGGCCGGGCGGCTGGTGCGGGCGGCGGAGGGGATGGACATCACGTTTCACCGCGCCTTCGATGTCTGCCGCGACCTGCCGGGCGCGCTTGACGCCCTGATCGGCCTGGGCATCCCGCGGGTGCTGACGAGCGGCGGGCAGGCGGGTGTGGACGCCGGATTCGACCAGCTCACCGCGCTCCAGCGGCAGGCGCGGGGTCGGATCGCGCTGCTCGCCGGCGGCGGGCTGAAACCGGAGCACATCGGCCGGCTGTGGCCGCACGGGTTTCGCGAGTTCCATCTGTCCGCCCGCACCAGCGTGGACAGTCCGATGATCTTCCGGCGTCCGGACCTCCCCATGGGAGCCGCGGCCGTCCCGGGGGAATACATCCGGCGGCAGGCCGATCCCGGGCTGCTGCGGAGCTTGATCGAGCGTCTGGAAAACCCGGTGCCGGAGTGACCGGCGGCCGATCGGGCCCGCACGGCGGATTTTTGCAAATCCCCAATCAATTTAAAGTAATGTGTTAAGGATAAAGTGCTGGACATTTTGGGTTCGGAGGGGCAGAAGTGGATATGGCCCGAGGAAGTCGATTTCGCATGCCCGCCC
>Ga0209702_10001229_pt1 | contig 50135 bp, 51 predicted proteins | sample FRY01_FD_187210 | JGI IMG/M metagenome (GOLD analysis project Ga0209702, IMG submission 187210) | Freshwater microbial communities from Lake Fryxell liftoff mats and glacier meltwater in Antarctica - FRY-01 (SPAdes) (version 2) | ecosystem: Environmental > Aquatic > Freshwater > Ice > Glacier... | reverse complement strand
TGGGTTTCCACTCCTTCATGCCATCGCTTTTTTATAGCTTAACCGCTGGTCCGAATTTCGGGGTCCACCTCAATTTCCCAAGGTTTGACGGAGCGGGAGAATGTCGGCCTTTGTCAGTCCCGCCACGGTCCCCGGCAGGATGAACTTTTCAAGCGGTCGGGAATCTGCTTCTACTGTGTCCGCAATGGCACTCCTCAAGAACCCCAAGCATGAACGCTTTGCCCAGCTTGTCACCCGTGGGGACGTGTCGGCCACTCAGGCGTACATCAAGTGCGGGTATTCCAAGCAAGGCGCGGAATCGTCGGCTTCCAAGCTGCTGAGAAATGCCAGGGTTGGGGCGCGGATTGCAGAACTCCATGAGGCAGGCGCGGCAAAGCTGGCCTTGAGTCGGGAGGAGTTCCAAGCCGATTTGCTGAAACGCTTCCGGGAGCTTCCGCCAGAGTCGCAAGTGACGGCGAAATACGGGGAGATGCTCGCCCGGTCAATGGGATGGAATGAACCGGACAAGGTGGAAGCGGGCAGCGTCAACGTGGTTGTGACGATTGGCGGGAACGCATCAGCATGACGCCACGTTGACCGCTACGGGGCTTTTATCCGGCAAGCGTGTGTCGTGCTTGGAAAAATGAAGCGTGCATTTGCTGGGCGAGGGAGATACTCGGAGGTCATGAAGATTCTTGTTCTCTTTCTGGCGGTCGCTCTGGCCGGGTGTGCAAGCCCATTCGACAAGAAATTGCAATCCAACCGGACATTAACGACCACGATACAGGCGAGTGTTCCAATTGGAAATATGATCGTGGTAGCTCAACCCAAAGATGGCGTTTCTGAGGGAGGGGTATATCCAGAATCGGGATCGATTGTTGCTCGAAAATTGGTTGCGGCACTTGTCCCGTATTATCCTGGTTCCCATGTTGGCGGTGATGCCGAATACCGGATCGTGCCGGAGATATTACAATGGGAAGAACGCGCAACCGAATGGTCTGGCAAGCCGGATCGGTTGAAAATTTCCCTTCCGGTCTATCGCGGCGGCACGTTGATCGGTTCATCCATTCTTATGGCGAAAAGCAGCTATTGGACGATGGGGGGAGATCACCCCGAGGATCTTATTGATGCTCCTTTCGATGTCTTTGCTGGAAAAATTGCCGGGAAACCTGCTCCGAACCCCTTGGTGATGGAGAAGACAAAATGACCTACGGGGAACCCTTGAAGCTTCGGCCTTCATGCAGCAGGTAAAAATCAATCGGATGGCCTTATATCGGGACGGATTCGTATGAGCATCTGGAGGGCGGCCCGCATCGCGGCGGCGGCAATGCTGTTCTTGGCGCTCTTTGAGATGCCTGATGAATATTACAAGGCCCTCCGCTTTGTCGTGACGGCTGCCGCAATCATGGAGATATACCAATTCCAGCGCGGCAATCTCTCTCAAGGTAAGAAAACCGCTTGGACGCTGGCCTTTGCGGCCGTCGCTATCGTCTTCAATCCGCTTATGCCTCTTGAGATGGACCGGGAGGCTTGGGCGGTTTTTGATGTGGTGGGGGCTGGACTATTCGGTTTTTGGCTTGTTCCGGAAAAGTTCTGGGATGAATTGAAGAGGCAATACTATGACGATTCATCGGTTCCGCCTCCTCTCCCATCAGTGAAGAATCGATCAGAAATTACATCAAAGAGAATCGCAATTATTTTTGGATCAACAATTCTTTTTATTACATTGGCATGGGGGACATGGGCTCTGATTGCCAAAGAGGTTGATCGCGTAAGATGGGAATATGCCATAACAAGATCGCAACCCGACGACTCGGCGGGACGTGAAATGTTCAGGGAAATTCAACACTGGAGACTGATTTTCAGCTCCGCAGAATATCGAAAATATTTGGTTGGCGATAAATTGAAGGATGCCCTTTCCCCTGATGTCGCGATGATGTCTTCGGCCAATTTTGCATTTTTTGGGTGGGCGCTCGGAACGGATCTTTCGGATGAAGGTATGGGCGATCTTAAAAAGGAATGGTTTGAAGAAGGGATTTTAGATCAGGAACTTTTCGCCCTCATAAATGATGAGATATCTGATTGTCAGGATGGAATTATCACTCTTGGGAAAATGGAAATTGATATTGCGGACAGGCTCGCATTTCCGAAGGGGATTTATCCTGACGACATCGCGGCAGCTGAATACAGGAGGCGGGCGGTTTCCATCATTCGTCAGTAACTTTTACACAATAGACCACTGTTTGTGATCGCGATTACTTGCGTTCAGGACGCCCGACGATTGGCTTTGATTCCTCGGCAAGGAATCCAGAGGGGTCAGGCATGGTTTATTGATATTCCGAGTCTTTTGCACCGTTGCCGAAGCCTCGCCGGGGCTGTATCTTTCTTTTTGTCGTGCCAGGTGCGACTTGAGGCTTTGCGATTTTTCTCCGGCTTGACGCTTTCGGTTCCAGTGGGAGAGCCGTACGCACCGTGTCGGCGGAGATTACGGTCAGGTCGCTACGCGCCTCTTGCCTTTGATGCCGCGCAACGGTATTTTCAGCCCATGACCGACAAGCAAGCTTTCATCGACGCACTTAACAGGCTCCCGGAAGTGGCCTCTCTTGAGGAGATTACCGAGGAGTTGCACATCATGGCGTCCATTCGCCGCGGGCGGGCGGATATCGCCTCCGAACGCTCCAAGTCCCACGAGGAGGTCGAGCAAATCGTTGACTCATGGGCGACGGCATGGACTTCAAGGTAATCTGGTCTGATGCGGCGATTGCAGACCTCCACGACATCTGCTCCTACATCTCCCACCATAATCCAGAGGCGGCTCGCCGGATGGGACGCAGCATCCTCGACCATGTCCGTATTCTTGCATCTTTTCCGTTCATCGGCCCTACGTATCCGCGCGGCTTACAAGGCTCATTGCGCGAGATCGTTTATCGGTCTTACCGGATTTTCTAAGATGTGTCCGAGTCGCCTGCCAGTGTCGAGATTCTTCATATCTGGCACGGTGCCCGCGAGGAGCCCACCTTCTGATTTTTGATCAGATTCCTCAACTTGACCGCTTCTCTCAGAAGTGGGATTGCCCCATCATGCTGAAGACGGCAATGACCGATCAGAAACGGAGGATTGTTCTTCCGGGGGCCAAGCCGGGCAAAGTCTATGCGGTTCGCGAACTGGCCGTCGGGCACTTGGAGCTTTCCCGGATGCTGCCCGCTCCCAAAAAGCGGCGTCGGCGCTCGGAGGTGGAGAAGGTGCTGAACTCTTCCGCGCTGACCCCGCAGATGAATTGGGACACCTTGCGGCAACTGACCCGGGAATCGTGATTCTCGTTGGCACCAATGTCTTGATTATCGGCGCTCATGCTGCGGTGCTTGATTTGCCTTTGGCCACCGTGGATGTGGATCGTTACCGAACCTATTTCCCTTTGGTCAAGCTGATCTGCCCATGATCAATGCCGCTCTCTGCTTAAAGAAACCTCGGAATAATCCTCCCATCTACGGGCGGAGTCTTTTGAGAGGATCGGATTTTTTAACGGCGTTGATTTTATAGTTACGGGCGGCTTTCTGGCCAGGTACTACCGGGATGATCTCAAATCGCACAAAGGCTCCAAAAAGCTGGCCCGCGTCAAAAGCGTCGCCCAATTGACAGCTTTTCGTGGCAGAAAATTCGTGATACGCTTTTGGCATTATGAGTGCGCGTGAAATCATGGACGAGTTGCCACGCCTGACTGTTGCCGAACTAAAGGCCGTCGAACGGCGGATCGGAGAACTTTCCTTCCGCACGACCGAGAAGGCTGGACTCCCCTTTACCGGAGGGACATTGCGTGTCGAACGGATTGCGGGACGCCTCGTTTTTTCCGGCGCTCGGGTCGTTCGCCAGGCGGAAGTGGAAGCAATTCTTGACGAATTTCCGTGACCTGGCTCCTCGACGTTTCCACGTTGGATGCCGGCATCCTTCACCCTGCCGCAGACCTCATCCCCATTCTCGTCGTACAGCCTTAAGACAATGAATCGAATCCGCAAGGTGGCCAATCCAGCAGTAGCCAATTTGTCCTGGCCCACGGATTTACCAAAAGCGGTCAACCCGTTCCTCTGAGATGAGCAAATCAGGCTGGATACCATGATCAATGCCTCCCTCAACATCGCATGGTCGCTGGCCGGGAGAAGTTCACCTTTCGCTTGACGACGTTATCGTGTCCGCTAACAATCTCAAAAAATGTTGGAATTCATTTTTTACAGAACAGCCGAAGGGGTTTCTCCGGTGCGTGAGTATCTCGACAGTTTGGATGTCAGAAAGAAAGACCATGAAAACCAAAAAATTGGATGATCTGGACCGCTATGTGGCGGATCGCATGAAAGTCGATCCTGACTTCGCCGCAGCCTGCGATGAGGAGCGGCGCGAGTGGGAGTTAGGTCAGGTGCTCGCCAAGGCCCGAGAGCGCGCCGGACTAACTCAGGAGGCCCTTGCCAAGAAGATTGGCACGACGCGCAGCGCGGTTTGCCGCTACGAACGTCAACCCACAAATCTCACGCTTTCGACATTGGAAAAAGTCGCCCGGGCGCTGGATCGCAAACTGGTCGTGAAGCTGGCCTGAGACCCGCTCAGACCGACATCCTCATGCAACTGGAGGGAATCCCACCCGTGGCCACCGAAGACGATAATTTACCCGAGGGATGAGCCTGGGGATTGGGGGAGCCGCATAGAAGATTCTGTAAGAGATGGAGATTTTTATGGTGGAGAACTCCCGAGCGCACTGGAGTTGACTGATATCGCTGGTGATGTCATTTTGATCGCATGGAAATCGTGCAAGACACCAATGTCTTTATAGCGGCCCTCCGCAGTCAGGAAGGGGCGAGTGCAGCGGTGTTGGATCGCTGCCTGGCATTAGAAGACCAAGCCGCGATGGGCGCGAACTTGCTGGCAGAATACGAAGCACTCATACACCGCGGAAGTTTGTGGCGCGGAATTCCAGTAACCGAAGCGGAGCGTGAAATGCTCCTGGACGACTTTTGCGCGGTAGCGTTCTGGCAACCAATTTATTTTCGCTGGAGGCCAAACCTGCCAGATGCGGATGACGACCACGTTTTGGAATTGGCGATTGCCAGTGGCGTGGAACATCTGGTCTCGCACAATAAGCGGGATTTTCTTCAAGGCGAACTCAAGTTTGTGGAGCCACGCGTGGTGACACCGGCACAACATCTAAAAACCGTAAAATGAAAACTATACCCTATCGTTGCGACGATTCACGCCACAAAGCGCTGCTTGGGGCCGCGCGTTCCAGTGGCACCAGTGTGCAAAGACTTTTCGATAATTTTGTCACGAGTGTTCTTGCTGAACGCCAAGCAGAAGCACGGTTTCTCATGCGCCAGGAGAGAGGTAACCCAGAACGAGGCCGGAAATTGCTGGCAGAAATCCGCGGACGTCTCGCTGCGAAATAGGGAAGCCGAAGGCACCAGCCGGGAACCAAAAGGCTCGAAGGACTAATCGCTGAAGATTTCAGAGCGGTCAGGGAAGCACTCGTCGAGGCAAAGGTAAAACCAACCTCTCTCCGGCGGGCTTTGCGTGCTCATCTCGGAAAAAATGGTGAACCCACGCCGCGTCCTGTGCATCGTCACCACGATCTTCGTGCCGCGTTTGCAGCAGGGAAGCATCTTGCAGAGATCTCAGTCGGCTCGATGAAACCGATTCATGTGCTTTACAGCCTGTTGCAGAATTCTGACCCGATATTTGAAGAGTGTTTGGCGTCAATCGGAGGAAACAGGAAGGCGCTCGTGGAAGCATTAGAAGCCAGTGTTCTTGCCGGGGGAGCCGCTGCCGTTGATCTCAAGGCCAAAGCGGTCCCCGCTGACGATGGTGGCCAGCGGGAGCACGATGCAGACCCAAAGCCAAAGAAGAAATCCATCATCGTACAATTCGGGCGCGACCTGAATCGTTTGGCCAGCGACGGCAAACTGGCCCCGCTGATCGGACGGAAGCCGGAAATGCTCAAAATCGCCCAGACGCTTCTCCAGAGCCGGAAGAACAACGTGATTTTGGTTGGTGAGCCGGGTGTTGGGAAAACCGGCATCGTTGAGGGACTAGCGCAGAGGATTGTCCAAGGGAAGGTGCCCGAGGAACTCAAATCCAGCCGGATCATTGAACTCTCAATGTCCCTCCTTGTTGCCGGAACGAAATACCGGGGGGAGTTCGAGGAGCGGATGCAGGCGGTCATCAAAGAAGCCTCCGCCGACTCGAACATTGTCCTCTTCCTCGATGAAATTCACACTCTGATGGGAGCGGGTAAAGCCGGAGGTTCGATGGATGCCGCGAATATCCTCAAACCAGCCCTGGCCCGTGGAGACATCCGGGTGATCGGAGCCACGACGGTTACTGAGTATCGGCTGCATATTGAGAAAGATGCCGCCCTCGAACGTCGTTTTCAGAAGATTGAGGTCGAGGAGCCGACTGCCGAAGAGACGCTGGAAATTCTTAGGGGCCTTCGCGCCCGCATGGAAGAACACCATGGAATTGCAATTGCCGACGGGGCACTTTCCGCCGCCGTCGAATGGTCGGTTCGTTACCTCCCCGATTTTCGTCTCCCGGACAAAGCGATTGACCTCGTGGATACCGCCTGTGCCCAAGCAAGGTTTATAACTTTTTCAAGCAACACCGGATCGTCTGGCGTTGACCGCCCTCAAATCGCCAGCGCGGTCGCCAGCCGCTGCAAGATCCCCGTGGGCACACTGACCGAGGATGAGGGCGTGCGACTCCGTTCCATGGAGGAGGCCCTGGCCAAGCGAGTCAAAGGACAAGCAGACGCCATCAAAACCATCTCCGAGGCGGTGCGTCTCGCCCGCACCGGCCTGAACAACCCGAATCGTCCGGTCGGCTCGTTCCTGTTCGTTGGTCCCTCGGGAACGGGGAAAACCGAACTGGGCAAGGCGCTTTCCGAATTTCTCTTCCACGACGAAGGTTCTCTCATCCGCTTCGACATGTCGGAATTCATGGAGGAGCACAGCGTCAGTAAATTCATCGGTGCCCCACCGGGATACAAGGGCTGCGACGAAGAAGGTCAGCTCACCGGGAAAATCCGTACCCAACCCTACGGCGTCGTACTTTTTGACGAAATCGAGAAAGCCCACCCCCGCGTGCTCGACATCTTTCTACAAATCTTCGACGAGGGAACCCTCACCGATGCCAACGGCCGAAAGTGCGACTTCCGCCATGCCGTCATCATCATGACCAGCAACCTCGGAGCCGGACAGATTGCCGCCAAGAAGGAAATGGGGTTCGGGGCGAAGGCGGAAGAGTCGGAGGAGGAGCAGAAACGGCGGGAGGATCAGATCCAGTCTGCTATCAAAAAGCACCTGCGTCCGGAATTGATCAACCGGCTGTCAGCCATCGTCCGTTTCCAACCGCTCCAACCAGAACATATCCGGCAGATCGTCGAAAAATGCCTGGCCGCTCTGAACGTCCGCCTGACGGATCGAAACATCACCGTCACCCTCTCCCTGGAGGTTATGGAGAAGGTTGCCCAAGAAGGGTTCAGCGCAGAATTCGGAGCACGTGAGTTGGAACGTACCTTCGAGCGGTTGATTGCCCTGCCGCTCGCTCAATCGATTTTGGCAGGAAAGACCTCCGCCGACGGGCAGGTGAGGATCGTCCTTTCGAACGGCAAGATGACCTTCAACCGCAGTTGAGAGTTGGATTGTTTGATAGCCTTGATCTCCACCTTGCGTTCGATCCAATCCGCATACTCCTTGGACCTTGGACCGCGCAGCCGCGCGTCAGATCTCCAATTCTTTGGGAAAATTGCTCAGGACCCGTCGGCCCTTTGGCGTGATCACAACCACGTCTTCATGACGGACGCCACCGAGGCCGGGAATGTAAATCCCCGGCTCGACGGTGAGGATTTGGCCGGGCTGAAAAGTGGTCGCGGCAAAGCGTGGATTCTCGTGGATTTCCAAACCCAGCCCGTGTCCGGTCCCGTGGAAAAATCCCTGCCACCGCCCTTCGTGGACCTTGGTCGGCCAGCCGCTCCGGGCAAAAAACGCCTTAATCGCTTCATGGATTTCCTTGCCGGACCCACCTGGTTTCATCGCTTTCAAGGCCATCTCCTGCCCCTTGAGACACGTCTCCCAAAGGCGGCGCTGTTCCGCCGAGGCTCGACCCCGGACGACCGTTCGGGTCATGTCCCCGAAATAGCCGCTCCGGGCATCGCGGGGAAAAATATCGAGAATCAGCAATTGATGGGCCTGAAGGGGGCCGAAGCCACGTTCATGGGGATCGCAGGCCGCATCGCCAGACGCGACGATGGTGTCCCCCCGTGCCTCTCCACCGGCCCGCACCACTGCCACTTCGATCTCTTGGCGGAGAATCTCTGCGGTCAAAACCTGCCCCCGCCAGCGCAAGCCGCGATCGCGCCGAATGGCGGAAGTCTTGAGCACCTCCCTGGCCCGCTCCAACCCGGCCTCGGTGATGCGCAGGGCCGCTTCCACCGCCCGGACTTCCCGGGGCGATTTGGTTTCCCGCTGGGGAAAAAATGATCCCTCCACCGGACGTAAGCTCAGGCCCGCCTTCTCCAACTCCCGGGACAAACCCAGAGGAAAATCTCCTGGCACCTGGACGGTTTTCACTTTGCGATCCCGAAGAAATTCCGCCACCACCTTAGCCAGCGACGGCTTCTTCTGTTTGCGCCCCTGGACGACCTTCTCCCATTCCGAATAGGAATGAACCAACCCCACCTTGGCTTCCCGCCGGCCCCGATCCACCTCCAAGTCGCTGAGCAAAATTTCGGTTTGACCATTTGCCTCCAAAAACACAAAGGCATCCGGCGCCAGGAATCCCGAGGCATACAACATATCGGCAGAAGACACACTGGCGGCAACGAGCAATTTGGCAGTTTTCACAGGACGGGACCATTGCCCATTTCGGCACTTCGATCAAGACTAGGGGAGGACCCGTCAAGGGCCCTGGGCCTCAAAGAGAAGACTATCGCGGAGGAAGCGGGCAATTCTTCGATCAGCCGTGTGCAGACTTTGCCGCACCCGACGCTTGGTGTAGCCAAGGAAGCATTGCCGCCCAGGATTTATATCCCTAAATAGGATTTGTCCTCGGAAGTTCTTTTCCCGCCTCGAATTCCCCCCTCTTTCTCAATGCTCACCTCACCATGAAAATTCGCCACATCCAAGAGAACGACTGGGCCGCCATCATCGCGATTGAAAATGCGGCCTACACCGACATTGCGCCGGAATCGATGGAAACCCTCCGCAGCCGGGTTTTGCTCTCTCCGGAAACCTGCTTTGTGGCGGTCAATGATGATGACGAAGTTCTCGGCTGTTGTTTTGCCCACCGCTGGATTCCGAATGCCGCCCCCGCTTTGCATGAAGTTCTCCAGGCTCTGCCCGAATCCAAAAATCTCTACCTCCACGACCTCGCGGTAGCGCCCCTCGCCCAAGGCACCGGGGTGGCGGGACTCCTTTGCCGGGAATTGCTTGCCCGGGCCGGCCAAAAACGTTTTCTCAGCATCACCCTCGTCTCCGTGCAAAACTCGTCCGGCTTTTGGAAAAAATTCGGCTTCGTGGAGGTTCCGGCCGTGAAACCCTCCCCTTCCTATCTGGAAAATGCCGTTTTCATGCGGCTCAATCTGGCCTCGCGGTCGTTTTCGTAACCGAGAAACTATTCTCCGCCCTCACCGTGCTCGACGGAGCGGTCTTCAAAGCGAGTCAAAGTCTCGAGGAAAGTCAGAGGAACACTGCCGACCGGTCCATTTCGCTGCTTGGCAATGATGAGTTCGGCCACCCCTTCGGCCTCCTTTTTCTCGTCATCTTCCGACGCATAATATTTTTCCCGCCAGAGTAATCCGACCAGATCCGCATCTTGTTCGATGGAGCCTGATTCGCGCAAATCGCTCAACTGCGGGCGGCCTTTGCCACTGCCGGCCCGGGAGTCAGGATTTCGGTTTAGCTGGGCCAGCACGAGGATGGGGACAGCCAGTTCTTTAGCCAGCGCTTTGATTCCGGCGGAAATCTCCGCCACCTCGACTTGACGATTTTCTTGCCCGCGTTTGCTGGGAGATTTCAGAAGCTGGAGGTAATCGATCACAATCAACTCAATATTGTGACGGTCTTTCATCCGCCGGGCATGGGCCCGGAGTTCGAGGATGCTCATCCCCGGGGTGTCGTCGATGAACATTTTGGTTTCGGCCAGCCGGGTGGTGGCTTTCACGAGGTTGGCCATGTCATTTTTGCCCATGAATCCGTCGCGGACTTTTTTCAAATTTACCCGCGCCTGGGAGCAAAGGATACGTTGCACGAGCTGTTGGGTGCTCATTTCCAGACTGTAAACCGCCACCGCCTTGCCTGCCTCGAGGGCCACATGTTCGGCGATATTCATGGCCAGAGCGGTTTTTCCCATGGAAGGTCGGGCCGCAATGACGATCATCTCGCCTTCGTGCATCCCACTCGTCATTTGGTCGAGTCCCTTGAAGCCGGTCGGCAACCCGGTGAGAGAACCCCGGGATTGATAAAGTTTTTCAATGCTATCCAAGGCCTTCATGGCCAGTTCCTTCATCTCGGGAAGTTTGGCCCGAAAACGATCTTCCCCAATGGCGAGAACTTTTCCCTCCACTTCATCAAGGAGTTGGGTCACATCCCCATGTTCTTCGTAGGCTCGGGAGCCATATTCAGTGCAGACCCCAATGATCTCCCGCAAAAGAAATTTCTCCCGGAGCAGTTCAAGATAGTACGACGCATTGGAAGCGGTGGGAACGAAGGTAAAAAGATCAGTGATCGCACCGGCCCCACCCACTTCTTCAAGCAATTTTCGATCGTCCAGAAACTGGGTCAGCGTGATGAGGTCGATCGGCTTATTTGCCTCCCTCATCGAAACCAAGACCTCAAAGATCTTGGCATGGGCCGGGTGGTGGAAATATTTGTCCCCGACCTGCTGCTGGATGCATTCATCGAGGACGCGATCCGGAGAAAGGAGGACCGATCCAAGAAGCCCCTTCTCGGCGTCGAGGCTCTGGGGGACGGCTCGGTGAGAATCCGGCAAATAGGCGTCGCTTTTCGAGCGCGCGGATTTGCTTTTGAGGGCTTTCTTGTCCGAACCTCCGGATTTCTTCTGATTCCCGTCAGGCGCAACCGTAAAATCGGTGGCCATATTCGGAAGTTATTCCCGGTCTGGGGTGCCGCGACGACCGTTGCCTTCGGCTGCGTCTTCCGCCGCCTCCTTGGGCGCAGAAATGATGACTCGAAGTTTGGCGGTCACATCCGGATGCAGCTTCACATCAACGGTGTGTTCACCGCTCTCCTTGATGGCGCGATCAAGAACGACGGCATGCTTGGGCAATTCCACCGAGGCCAACTCTTGGGTGAGGCGAGCGTGGATGTCCTTCGCCGTAATGGAGCCGAAGGCCTTGCCGGTCTCGCCGGTTTCCAAAATGAATTTCAAATTGAAGCGATTGATACGCGTGGCCAATTCCTCGGCAGCGGTCACTTCGCGAGCTTCGCGCTCGGCCCGTTTGGCCTTGAGATGATTGATCATCCGCAGTGAGCTTTTGGTCACTTCCAGACCCTTGCCCTGCGGGATGAGAAAATTGCGTGCGTATCCGCGGCGGATTTTGACGATGTCAGCTTCCGCGCCGAGGTTGGGGATGTTTTCCGTGAGAATTACTTCTGAATGAGCCATAAGTTCGCTTTAGTGTGGCGGGAGGAGGGATCTTATCTTGGGAGAATCCCATGTCAACGCGAAAACTCTAATTTCGTTCCGCAACCCTCAAATTTGGAAGCGCTAGATTATGATTCCCTTCCCGCCGTAAATACGTTGTATATTTTCGATGCGTCCACGCTTCCTCCTGCAGCCCATGGTGTTCCCCGTTCTTTTGGTGACCGGCTTTCTCCTAGGCGCTAGAATTGCACCAGCCCAGAACGCCGATGGATTCACGCTCCAAGAGACACCCGGCCTCGCTTTGGTCAAACCTCAGCCGTGGTCGAACCTCAGTGAAGCCACCGTGCTCGAGTTCGTCGCCTTTATTGACCGCACCTCCACCGGTGGGGCCAATAGTGGCTACTACGAATTTCACACTCTCGGTGGCAATAAACGCCAGATTCCTGCCGCCCGGGTGGTCAAGGTGGTTGTCTATCCGAATTCCGCCCGGATCAAGTCTCTCATCGATCTCAAGGACCGCGCCAAGGTTCAATCGTCGGCCGATGAAATTTCTAAAATCATCACCAATTTCCCAGCTACCAAGATTCAACTGACGCCCTCCTTCAAATTGCTCGCCGGGGAACTGCAAAAATTCGACATGGGTCAGATCAAAACCGACGGCACCTGGATCGCCCGGAAAGAATATAACCGCGCCCAGGCCCAAAAGCTGACCCGCTTGCTCAAAGCGGATATCGCCAACGCCAATCCCCCGGACCGCTTCGAACTGAAGATCGACCCTAAATATGTTGCTCTCGTGGAGTATTCCAAATCGGATCCCTCTTTGAAGCCCTTGGCGAGCGAGCTTCTCGCGGGCTACACTGATCGGGTGCGGGTGGAAAAACGAGGCAAGCTGCTGGCCATGCTGAAAGTTCCCTCGATCACCTCCGCCAAAGCCGCAGCCGCCGTGGCGGAACTCCGCACGCTCAAGCCCGACGCCGATCTGCCCAGCGCCGCCTATTTGAAGTCTTGGGATGCCGCCCTCGCCACGGTGAAAGCCTCGAACGCGGAAGCGGGCCAGCTCGCGGTCAGCCTGGAAACAGAAATGGCCGCAGTCCCCGCCGACAACCCGCAACCCAAACTTTCCCCGGCCCTTGAGGAAGGGCTCGGCAACCTCGATCGCACCATGATGGCCTTCAAGGCCAGCACGCCTCCGGAACCTCTTCTCGCCGACGCCCAAAAGACATTGGCCGTCTGCGCGGTTGGAGTGGGCTTGAAAAAATGTTCCGTTCTGTTTGAGGAGAATCAATTTCTTCAAGCTCAGGATCTCTTGAGCGATCTTTCCAGCCAAGCCGTTTTGGTTGGCCCCGAAACGACCCGGGTGGTCGGAGAACTGCAAAAATCTGCCTCTTTGAAAATTGACGAATTCACCCGCCTGCGGGAGCAGGCGAAATTGTTGGCGACCGATTCCAGTAAGAACGCCGAAGCCCTCGCCATGTACGAACAGGCCTATGCGGTCATCCCGGATTCCACCGTGAGCGCAGAGATTGAGAAGCTCACCGCGATCGTCGCTCCGGCGAAATAGACGGCGATCGTGATCCGGGCCGAACGTTGCTGAAATTTTTGCCCCCGACACGACCATCGGGGATGAACGCTTGACGACGTCAACCGTCCGCCTTGAACTCTCAGGCCTCATCCATGAATCCTCATCCCTCTGATCGCTGCCGGGTTTCCACCGAAATCCAAGTCATGTATTTTGATACCGACGCCGGGGGCGTGGTGCATAACATCGCCTATCTCCGTTTCATCGAAATCGCCCGAACCCAACTGGCCATTTCCATGGGGATGAGTTTTGCGGAGATCGCCCGGACCAAGATTCATCCCGTCGTCGTCCGCACGGAAATCGACTACAAAAAGCCCGCTCTGCTCGGCGACATCCTTTCGGTCAATGGGCATGTCGGCACTCATACCGGCGGCCGATTCCATGTGGAGTTTGAGATCGTTCGTCCGTCCGACGGAAGGCTGCTGGCAGCCTGTCACCAAGTTCTGGCCTTGGTACAAATGCCGAAGGGCCGAGTCGTTCGACTGCCGGAGGGATTCCCTGAGTCGTTCACCCTCGAGGCGTGAAACCTGGAAGCGGAAGTTGCGAGTTGCGGGATGATCGTTGATAGGTGATTTTAAAACCCTGCCCGTTGCTGCCGCGGCATCCGCCGTTGATTAGATTCACCCTCTGGGTGATCCCCTCGAACGCCGCAGATTGTTTATTTTCTTTCTCTCAACCATAAACTCTCAGCCATCAACTGCCGTTTTGAGGACAAAACCGACGGACCGCTGGCTTTGGCCAGTCCTGCTCTTGCTCGCGACCGGCTTGTTCATCGCCACCGCAGGGTGGGGAGATCTCTATAATGAGACCGACGGCCAATACGGGGCCGCCGCCAAAACCATGGCCGGGGGCGGCTCGTGGTTGCTTCCGGAAAACGATGGCATGCCGCGTCTCGTCAAGCCGCCCCTTCTCTACTGGACCATGGCGGCCTCAATGAAAACTTTCGGCGTCAATGCCTTCGCCGCCCGCTTTCCCGATGGGCTTGCCCTCCTCGCCTGGGTGTTGGTGACCGCCGGGATCGGTTTTAAAATGGGCGGAGCCTGGCGGGGCTTTCTAGCCGGAGCGATTTTGCTCACCTCTCTGGGGCTCTTCACATTGGGCCGCATCGTCATGCCGGAACCCCTCTTTTCCGCCTTCATCGCTGCGGCCATCTCCTGCGTCCTCTGCGGACGGGACCATCCGTCCCAACGCCGAATTTGGTATCTCGGGTTCTGGCTTTGCGCCGCACTCGCCACCTTCACCAAGGGGCCGCACGGGCTCCTCTACCTCCTTCTCATCGTGGGCGGAGCCGCCCGGCTTCATCCGCCAGCCCGACGGGACCTTCGTGGCCTCCTCTCCTGGCAGGGCCTCGGACTCTTTCTTGTCCTCAATCTCCCCTGGTATCTTTTTATCGAACACCGTTTCCCGGGCTGGACCGCCAATTTGTTTTTCACCGAGCACCTCGGGCATCTCACCGGCAGTGCCGCCCCCGCGACCGACTATTCGATTGTTCCGCGCTGGCAATTTTTGTTGCTCCATGGCGCCTGGTTTTTCCCTTGGTCGCTGGTGGCTCTGGTCGCGCTCGGAATGACTTGGAAACAAATCCAAGTCCGTCGATTGATCCCTTCAACATTTCCAGCTGCGCTGGTCACCTCCTGGGCGGCCATCATCCTGGCCTCCGTCCTCCTGGCCGGTCAGCGCCAGGACTACTACGCCATGGCGATGTGGCCTGCGATGGCCCTCGGGGTTGCCGCGCTAATCGAAAACCGTTCGCTCCGTCCCGCCATGTTGACCCTGACCTCCCTCCTGGCCTTAGGATTTTTTGCCGCCCTCGCCATGCCTCTTCTGACGACCACACCGACCGAAACCGCCTCCGTGGCCGCTCGCGCCACTGCTTGGACCACTTTGACCAACTTCGACCGCTCGGTCTGGCAGAGCCTTCGACTCACCGCTCTCTGGGCTCTCGGGGTCTCGACCCTCGGGGCCGCGGCCGCGTCCATCCTGGCCGGGCGAAAGCAAGTCCTCGCTTTGCTGGCCGCTGCAGCGGCCCTCGCCTTGGGTGCGATCAGCGGATTTTCCGTGGTCTCTCCGTATTTCTCCCTCGCCCAAGTCGCGCCCTTTCTCCACACGAACGCGACCCCGAACACCCTGCTCGTCTATGACGGCGGATTGGATTCCGGAAGCAGCCTCCTCTTCTACACCGACCTTCCGGTCACTTGGCTCGATCAAAATCCCGAGGAAGATTTCATCACCCGCAAATTTGGAATCGGCAAAAACCTCTTCCTAACTACGCCGCAATTGATGGAAATTTGGAATTCCCCGACTCCGGTTCTCTTGGTCACCGAAAAATCAAAACTCGTTTACTGGGAATTACTTACAGGATCTCATTTATTTCCTGCCGCCCAATGCGGCACCCAGATCATTTTGAAAAACTGAATCTTTCTTTGGCTGGCTGCCGGGTTCGTGTTTACTCCCATCACTCTATGGAAAATGTGATCATTATTGGGACCGGCTGCGCCGGGCTGACCGCCGCCATCTACACTGCGCGCGCGAACCTGACTCCGCTGGTCTTGGAAGGCCGCCAGCCCGGAGGACAATTGACCACGACCACGGCGGTGGAAAATTTTCCCGGCTTTCCCGACGGAATCGATGGCCCGGAATTGATCATCCGGATGCATCAACAAGCGGAGAAATTCGGTTCCCGCTTCCAATACGGCGTGGTGGAAGATTTCGAACATGTCGGCACCCACAGCCGCCTGAAGGTGGACGGAGCCTGGATGGAAACGAAGGCGCTCATTATCGCCAGTGGCGCTTCGCCTCGCTATTTGGATCTGGAAGGAGAAAAGGCCCTCATCGGTCACGGTCTCACCTCCTGCGCGACTTGCGACGGAGCTTTTTACCGCGACGTGCCAGTCTGCGTGATCGGAGGCGGCGACTCCGCCTGCGAAGAAGCCACCTTCCTGACCCGCTTCGCCTCCAAAGTGTACCTCATCCATCGCCGCGAAGCCCTGCGGGCCTCCAAAATCATGGCCGATCGCGCCCTCGCGAATCCAAAAATTGAGCCGATCTGGAACAGCGCCGTCACCTCCTATCTGCTCGACGATGCTGGCGAGGTTCGAGGCGTTCAAGTGAAGGATCTCGTCACCAACGCCGAAAGCGAACTCGATCTCAAATGCGTCTTCGTCGCCATCGGGCACGAGCCCAATACCGCCCCTTTCCGCGGGAAGCTCGCCACCGACGCCAATGGGTATCTCCTCCAAAAGGCCGGCACCCACACCGACCTGCCCGGCGTCTTTGTCGCTGGCGACGTGACCGACCATGTCTATCGCCAGGCCATCACCGCCGCCGGCCAAGGCTGCGCCGCCGCCATCGACGCCGAACGCTGGCTCACCGAGAATGCATGAACCACAGAGACACCGCGAGAGAGATTCTGCGCTTGCCGGAAGGATTATAGGCGCATGGATCGAAATCCATAGCGCCCTAGGTGCCGGCCTGCTCGAATCAGCCTATGAAGAATGTCTTTGCCACGAGCTTCTCATCAACTTCAACGTCCCTCTATTGAAAAATGGCGTCCAACGCACGGCCCACTGACTCTGTGTCTCTGGGCCTCTGTGGTGAATTCTTCCCGTGAAAATCTGCGACTTGACCCAATTTTACTCCCCGGTCAGCGGCGGGGTCCGCCGCTACGTGGAGCAAAAGGTTGCCTATTTGCGCAAGCATCGTCCCGAGAGCGAACATGTTCTCGTCGTGCCGGGAGAATTCACCGAGTCGAGCGGCGACGCCCAGGCCCGGGTCTACACGATTGCCTCGCCGTTGATTTCCCGCACCTCCCGCTACCGGGCCCTCTTGAAGCTCCATCTTGTCGAAGAGGTTTTGGAACGGGAAAAGCCCGATATCATCGAGTCCGGCGACCCCTACCAACTGGCCTGGAAAGCGATCGCCTCGGGGCGCGGACTGGAAATTCCCGTGGTCGGATTTTATCATTCCCATTTCCCGGAGGCCTACATTCGTTCGGTGGCAAGATATTTCGGCCCCCTAGCCATCGCGATGGCCGAGGATGCCAGCCAACGCTACGTCAAATCTCTCTACAACCACCTCGAACGCACCTTCGTTCCCAGTCCCGTTCTCGCCAATCTGCTGAGCTCGTGGGGCGTGGAACGGGTCGAAAGCATCGACCTCGGCGTCGATACGGAAATTTTCTATCCTGCAGACATCCCCACCGAGGCGCTGCGCCTGAAACTGGGCATCCCGGCCGACTGTCGGTTGTTGCTGTACGTCGGGCGGCTGGCTTCGGAGAAAAACGTCAAAACGCTTTTTCGAGCCTTTGAGATCCTTCATGGTCGAGAACCCGGCCGCCACCACCTTCTCGCCATTGGCGATGGCACCTCCCGCGCCGCCCTCAACCGGCTCCGCTCCAGCACGGGAGCGGTCACCTGGCTGCAATATTGTGGCGAGGCCACCCAACTCGCCGACTACTATCGGCTAGCGGATCTTTTTGTTCATCCCGGCGTCCAGGAAACCTTTGGCCTAGTGACTTTAGAGAGTCAGGCCTGCGGCACGCCGGTCATCGGCATCCGCGGTAGCTACATGGATCGGATTATTTTTTCCAGCCAGACCCAGTGGGCCGATGCCAACACCCCGGAGTCCCTCGCCAACGCCATCTGCGCCAAGTTTGGCCTCGATCTTCGCGAGGTCGGACGCCTCGCCAGCATCAGAGCCCGCGAAAAGTATTCCTGGGAAAAGGTTTTTGGACGCCTCTTCACCATCTACGAGGACGTTATCGCCAAGTATCAACATTGAGAGCGTCAGCTCTCATTTCAGCCTGAATGCGAAGATGGGGAAAAGGGTCGCATCTTTATTTATTTACAGCGCCTAACCCCACCCGAGGTCTCGAAGGTGTTGTCGGGATTTGACAAGCCGCGAATTTCTGCTTTTTAGCAGGGGTATGAAATTTCTTTCTGTGCTCTCTCTGTTGGCGACGTTGGTCCTCTCGGGCTGCGAAACCATGTCTTTGAGCAAACACTACGACCAATCGGCCTATAAACCCAAGAATCCGAACAATGTTGTCGTCAAAGCCTCCCTCGACAACAAAATGGTTTACATCATGGAAGGAAACAAACCCCTTCTCGTCACCGCCACCGCGATCGGACGGCCGGAAACATCCACTCCTCGGGGGAATTTTCGCGTTTTCAACAAAATTGCCGACAAGAGCTCCAATCGCCCCTCAGGATCCGTCTGGCCCTCCCCGCGCACCCACGGTTGCCTCCGCTTGCATAAAAATGACGCCGCCGATTTCTACGCGCTCGTGAAAAACGGCACTCCGGTCAACATCGCTCGAACCCAGCCGAAGGACAGCACCCTCGGCGCAAATTTCAACGGCATCAAGAAAGCCGAGATCATTCAAGGGTGACTGCTCCTATCGCCCGGAAAAGGGTTAATCTGCGCACTCCCGACGTGATGACCCGAGTGCAGGCCGAAGTGGAAAGCCACTACCGGAGCGAAACCGTGGAACGCATCCGCGGCCAAGGGGGAGTCATGCGTCACGGAGACACGATTATCCGATTGGCCAAGGAATTTGGCTTTTGTTACGGGGTGGAACGCGCCATCGATCTCGCCTACGCCGCCCGCAAAGTCTTTCCGGATCAGCGGATCGCCTTGCTCGGTGAGATCATTCACAACCCGGACGTCAACGCCCAGATCACCGCCATGGGGATCGAGCATCTCGCCGCTCATCCCACCGAAGCCGATCTCGCCGATCTGACCCCGGACGACGTTGTCATCGTCCCCGCGTTCGGGGCCGAGGTCGCCACGGTGGAGGCGGTCAAAGCCCGTGGTTGCCAAATTGTCGACACCACCTGCGGCGATGTCATGAGTGTCTGGAAACGCGTCCGCCAAAATGCTGCCGAGCAAGTCACTAGCATCATCCACGGCAAAGCCGCCCACGAAGAGACCCGTGCCACCGCCTCCCGCGCTCGCGGCGGCGACCTCCAGGGCCAATATCTCATTGTCCTCGATCTCGCCGAGACCGACGCCGTCTGCGAAGCCATCCGCCAAGGCTGCGACAAAACCGTATTTCTCGAGCATTTTCAAAAGGCGGTCTCACCCGGCTTTGATCCGGACCTCCACCTGCAACGCGTCGGGGTGGCCAATCAAACCACGATGTTGCGGAGCGAGACGGAAGAAATCCAAAAACGAATCCGGGCGGCGATTCAAGACCGGGACGGCGGCAGTTCGGAAAATTTCCGCTATTTTGACACCATCTGTGGGGCCACCCAAGAGCGTCAGGACGCCCTCTTTCAACTCCTCGACGAATCCCTTGATCTCCTCCTCGTGGTCGGAGGATACAACAGTTCGAACACCATCCATCTGGTCGAAATCGGAGAAAAGAAAGTTCCCACCTGGTTCATTCGCAACGCCGAATGCCTCCATTCCAAAGCCGAAATCCGCCACTTCGACATCCACAGCGCGACCGAGACCCTCAGTGCCGACTGGCTGTCCGACAAGCGTCCTTTGACCGTGGGTATCACCGCCGGCGCCAGTTGCCCCAATAATCTCATCGAAGACACCATCCAGCGGGTTCTCGATTTGCGTGGCGAGTAAACTGAGAAGGTCCTGGAGGCCTCCCCGAAGCTGACTTCCTTTTCGAAGGCCGCCTCACTGGTTTGCATGAAACTGGCAGAGGGGATTCTTGCTAAACCTGCCGGTTTCCTGCTCCATGGGAGATCGAATGGTAGGATCTGAGAAACGACGATTGGCAGAAGATAAGACCCGGGAGAAAAACTGGAAACGCTGGGGCACCTACCTTTCCGAGCGTCAATGGGGCACGGTGCGCGAGGACTACTCGGGGCATCAGGAGAGTTGGGAATACTTCACTCACGACCAAGCGCGCAGCCGCGCGTATCGCTGGGGCGAAGACGGCCTGATGGGCTGGACCGACCGCAAATGCCGCGTCTGTTTTGCCCCGGCCCTGTGGAACGGACAGGATCCAATTTTGAAAGAACGGCTCTTCGGACTCAGTGGCCGGGAAGGCAGCCACGGCGAGGACGTCAAAGAGTGCTATTACTACCTCGACGCGACGCCGACCCATTCCTACACCAAGGGCCTCTACAAATATCCGCAGGCTCGCTACCCCTACACCGAACTCGGCCGACAAAATATCGGGCGCGATAAGAAGCTGAGGGAAGTCGAATTGGCGGACCTTGGATTATTTGCGGAGGAAGCCTACTTTGACGTGCTCCAGGAGGTGGCCAAACGAAGCCCCAATGATCTGCTCTGGAAGATCACCATTACCAATCACGGCAAGAAGCCCGCGCCGATTCACGTGCTGCCCAACATTTGGTTTCGCAACGTCTGGAGCTGGCCCAGCACCTCCAAGGAGAGCAAGCTGCGCCCGCATCTGGAGTTCGATCCGATCGTCGGTGCGATCCGGCTTCACCATGAGGAACTGGGCGAAATGCTTTTTCACAGCGAGGCCGAAGGGGCGGCCTCTGAGGGCAATTGGATATTCACCGAAAACGAAACCAATCAGAAACGGATTTTCGGATCGGAAAATGCCTCTCCCTACACCAAGGACGCCTTTCACCGCCACCTCGTCAACGGCGAAGCCGACGCGATCAACCCGGCCCAAAGCGGCACCAAGGGTGCCGCTCATTGGAGGTTTGAGATCCCGGCCGGCGCCAGCGTGGTGATTCGCTGTCGTTTGCATCCGGTGGCCGAGGATCATGGGATCGCTGGACTTGCCGGATTCGAAGAAACCCTCTCTGCCCGGATCGCGGAATGCGCCGAATTTTACAAAGACGTCCTCCCCCGCGATACCAACACCGAAGACGCCATGATCTGCCGCCAGGGCTACGCAGGCTTGCTCTGGACCAAGCAATTTTACGAGTTCATCGTTGACGACTGGATTCATGGCAAATCCGATGAACCCGCCCCGCCCGAGTCCCGGAAACAAGGACGCAATCACGGCTGGGGCCACTTCTTCGCCCGCGACGTCTTCTCCATGCCTGACAAGTGGGAATACCCTTGGTTCGCCGCCTGGGATACAGCGTTTCATATGGTGCCGTTCGCCAAAATCGACCCGCATTTTGCCAAAAGTCAGCTCCTCCTTCTGCTGCGCGAATGGTATATGCATCCGAACGGACAACTTCCCGCCTACGAGTGGAATTTTTCCGACGTCAACCCACCCGTTCACGCCTGGGCCGTTTGGCGGGTGTACAAGATTTCCGATCCCAAAGGGCATCGCGATATCGACTTTCTCGAGCGAGCTTTCCAAAAGCTGCTCCTCAATTTCACCTGGTGGGTGAACCGCAAGGATGTGGAAGGACGTCACGTCTTTGGCGGCGGGTTTCTCGGCCTCGATAACATCGGAGTCTTTGACCGCTCGCGTCCGCTCCCCGGTGGCGGCCACCTCAATCAAGCCGACGGCACCGCATGGATGGCCTCCTATTGCCTACTCATGCTCTCCATTGCCATCGAGCTGGCCCAGCACCGGCCAGCCTACGAAGACATCGCCTCCAAGTTTTTTGAGCACTTCGTCAACATCACCGATGCCATCAATGCCCTCGGCGGCGACGGTCTTTGGGACGAGGAAGACGGCTTCTACTACGATCAGCTCATCATTGACCACCAGGATCCGATCCCACTCAAAGTCCGTTCCCTCGTCGGCCTCCTTCCCCTGACTGCCGTGACCGTTCTCACGCAGGAAACGATCGACTCCCTCCCCGGCTTTAAGAAGCGGATGGACTGGTTCCTGCTGAACCGGCCCGAACTAGCCAAATACGTCAGCTACTGCGATCGAGGCACAGGTTCCGACGACAATCAGTCGTTGCGTCTGCTCGCCATCCCGTCCCAACAACGGCTCCGCCGCTGTCTCGAACGCCTTGTGGACGAAAAGGAATTCCTTAGCCCCTTTGGTATTCGCTCTCTCAGCAAGATTCACGAAAAAGCCCCCTTCCGGTTTAGCCACGGCGGTGAGCACAACGAGGTCAGCTATGTCCCAGGCGAGAGCGACAGCTGGATGTTCGGAGGCAATTCGAACTGGCGCGGCCCGGTCTGGTTTCCCGTCAACTACCTCATCATCGAAGCCCTCGAGAGCTATCACCACTTCTACGGCGACTCCTTCAAAATTGAAGCTCCCGCTGGTTCCGGCCACGAACTGGCCTTAGATCAAGTGGCGGACCTCATCAGCGAACGCCTGATCTCCATCTTTCAAAAGGACGCCCATGGCTACCGGCCCTGCTTTGGCGGCGGCGTCGCCAAACGCTACGACGATGCCCCCACTTGGCAGAATCTCGTTTTATTCCACGAATATTTTCATGGCGAAACCGGAGAAGGTCTCGGCGCCAGCCACCAAACCGGCTGGACCTCGCTCGTCGTCCGCCTCGTCCGCGAACGGGCCGAAAAACTGACAGACCACCATCAGCCCTGATCAGCGTGCGGACCGCCATGGAACAGGTTCTAATCCACCCAAACACGCCCCTTCAAGTTGAATAAATCCACATTCGTTCGCACTTTCGCACTTTTACTTTCCCTTTGAAATTCTGGCCGTTCGAGCTCCGCCCGGTCCGTTGCCACACTCGCGGCCAAGCCTCGCCAATTGCTCCGCAATGACGGAAAACGCCAAGGCCTTCGCGGCGGCGGCTTCCGCATTCATGACAACGTGATGATAGGCGTTATCATCGCGCAAAAGGCGGCGGGCAATTTCAGTCAAACTTCCCACATCGCGCCCGAATCCGCAGGATTCAGGAAAAGCCGACCGCTCGATGGCACCATCTCCTCCCACACAAGGAAGGCGGCACAACAGGGCATCCCCCGCCACCTGACCAGGCACGGCGCTGCGATCGAGTTGAAAAACGACCCGATGAGTTGCCATCAACCGCAAATATTCAGGATAGGGAAGCGGCCCTTGGACGATTTGAATCTCTGGCGAGATCGCCCGCAGCAACCGTTCTTCCGCTGAACCGTCGGGATTCAGGACGGTCACCGGCACATTCAAGGTACAGGCGGTTGCCACGGCCAGCAAATGGTTGCGGGAAGGCACATCGAATTCCCGGGTGCCAATAAAAATCCCCACTCGCTGCACGGCCGGAACCGAAAAATCCCATTCCAATTCTTCGATCGGATACGGGGTCGGAATAAACATTCCCTCACGGCACCCGGCCTGACGGTAGAGGGACTCCAACTCCGGCGTGCTGGATAAAAACCCATCGGCTTCGCGACAAATTTCCTGAAAGGTTCCCAATCGTCGGGCATCCCCCAGCGCCTCGCTGACTTGATGAAGGCCGGATTCCTTCCACGAAATCCAAATTTTCCGGTCGGGTCGGCGCAATTGAGAAATCGCCGCCAAGGCCCGCGACAATCCCTTCTGCCGCAAAAGCACCAAAACCGCCCCCGCCTCCTCGGGCACCTCTTCCACGGAACGATAGTAGCCTCCCTGACAGCAGGCCGCGTAGGCGTGATAGTTGACCGGAGGATGCCCGGGATCCTCAGGCAAACCAGCCCCGGCGGGAAACTCTCGAGCCTTGTCTCGTCCCCCGGGGTTAAGAACCGCAAAGGCACCAATGATCGATTCCATGATCACGCCGGAGAAGCCGACGATTCCGCCTCCCGTGCGGCCGCTTTGTGCTTCTCCCAAAGAATATTCATTTCCTCTGGCGAGGCTTCTTCAATCGGACGCCCCCCGGCGGCGAGTTCCGCTTCCATCGCCTGAAACCTCCGGATAAATTTACTCGTGGCTGCGGCCAGCGATGTCTCCGCATCGACATGCAATTTTCGAGCCAAGTTGACCATGGTGAACAACACGTCGCCCAGTTCTTCCTCCACCTCCCGCAGTTTTCCCCCAGCGACCGCTTCCTGCAATTCCGTGAGCTCTTCGGTCACCTTCTCAAAAACCGGACCGGCCTCTTCCCAGTCAAATCCCACCCGGGCCGCTTTGCGTTGGGCATTTTGCGCCCGCATCAAGGCCGGGCGCGACTCCGGCTGGCCGTCCATGACCGAGGCCTTGTCGCCTTTTTCCTCCCGTTTAATTTGCTCCCATTGCCGCAAAACTTCCCCGGTGTTCCCCGCCTTGGCCTCGCCAAAAACATGAGGGTGCCGACGAATCAGTTTTTCGCAGATTCCTGTGACAATTTCTTCGAAGGTGAAGACGCCACGCTCACCGCCCATATGCGCATGCATGACCACATGGAGAAGCAAATCTCCCAATTCTTCCCGCAGATTGGCATCGTCGGACCGCTCGATGGCCTCGATCGTTTCATAACATTCTTCGACCAAGGCCGCCCGCAAACTCTCATGGGTTTGCTCGCGATCCCAGGGACATCCATCCGGCGCGCGCAGCCGGGCAACAATCTCACGTAATCGGGAAACGTCGCTCATATCCGCCAAAGAGAACTGTTGCTCCCCCCGAATTCACTCACTTCTTCGGAGGATTTTCGGGCCACGTAGATCACCAGTCCGGTCACCACAATAATGGTCGAAAAATAGACCAAACAGGCGAACCACGCCGGGAGTTCATGGACGGCCAGAGAGTTGTAAAATACCGTCCACGAGGTGATTGGCTCCTTGGCATGAACAAAGATTTTCAGCGTCCACGCCAACATGATGATCGCAAAAATAAAGACATAATTTCGTTTCAGCCGCCGTCCGACCGCCTCCAACTTGCTGATCTTGAAGGACGGTAAAATCAAATCCTCGCAGACGAGACGTCGCCATTCGCCGTCCAGCAAATTGGGACTTTGAGAAATCATCGGTACCAGGAAATGCGATTCCAACATCCGGACCCGTCCCCGGAAGGCATCATAAAATCGATACCGCCGCGCTTCGATCCACAGCATGATCCAAACGAGGGCGAGGTTGAAAAAGAAGACGATATGGGGAACCGCAGCATAGGTGAACGCCACGGTGATGATGGCGGTCGAACTGGTGATCGCCCAGGTGGTGGTCACATCCAGTCGCTGACGCCACACCATGATCCGGCCGAGTTCGCCGCGATAAAAATGGATCATCGTATTGACGTAACATGCGTCATTCAAGTCCGGCCGGGGCATTCCCGAGGTGTCGGCTTGCGAGCCCTGTGAGGGGCCTGCATTCGAAGGCCGATCCGGCGGCGCCTCAGGTTCCGCAGGCATCAATTGCTTCGCTCCTTGGCCAAAAGAGCCGTGCGCGCCCGCTCGAGCTTGTCCCGCTCACCCTGGCTTAAACTGCCAATTCCCTGACGGGCAATTTTTTCCAGAATAGGATCAATCGATTCGAGCACCCCTGATTCTTGCTTAGATTCCCGCGGAAGCACGCTTAGATTTTTTTTCGAATGTCGATGCCGGAACACCTCCTTGATCCTCGGAGTCTGCAGGCGGGAGACGCCCTCGAACCGCAGCCAAAGGGCAGCAACTCCTGCCGTCCACCACAACAACATCAACTCCACCCAGCCGTGAGCGGCCATCAGGGTCAGAGAATTGATCCCCAGAAACGCCATCGCAATCCACCGCGCCTCTATGCCGAAAAAGAACTGCGCCCGGGGATAAATCATCACAAAGGCCAGAAACACGGCAAAGCTCACCGCTCCGGATCCATAATATGGCGCGATGGAAAATCCGACCAAAGTCAGCCCTGCGAGCAAAATCGAAATGGAGAGAACCAGCAGTCCACACAGCCACGCGAAAGAACGACGTCCCAAAAAGGTCTCCACGTCGCGCCCAAACCAGGCAAACATCACAATGGACAGCACCGTCCAGAGACTCGGAGGAATGATGAACGCAAAGGTGAAAAATCGCCAGAGGCTCCCATTCGAGAGCACGGCCGGAAACGAAAATAAAAGGGGATTCAAAACCGCATTCCCCTCAGGAGCTCCCCCGACCGCCATGGCAACCGAGGTCAAAATCATCGCCCCGATTTGGACCCCGGCCAAGGCGGTCGCCAAATAAACCGGAAATCGACCCACCCAAGTCAGGGGCTCGTTTTTCCCGAAATTCCGATTTGCGATCATTGGCTCCCCGCAGTGTAATTGGACCCAATATTTGAAACAAGAAGGAATCTATCGCCATTCCTTTCAGCGTTTTGATTTCACGAAAACACGACCCTCTTATACAATCCCCCTATGACAACCTCCACGCAACTTGGAACCACTCAACCCAACAACCCTGCCGTGGTGGAATGGGTCAAGTCTCTCGCCGAATTGGCCGCGCCCGACACCGTCTTTTGGTGCGACGGCTCCGAGGAGGAAGATCAACTCATGCGGAACCGCATCGTGGAATCCGGGGCCGGCCGCTGGTTGGATCCAAAAAAACGGCCCAATTCCCTCTTGGTCCTGAGTGATCCCCGCGATGTCGCCCGGGTCGAGCAACGCACGTTCATCTGCTCATTGTCCTCCAAACACGCCGGTCCCACCAACAACTGGGAAGAACCACGTACGATGAAAGCTCGCCTGGAAGGCCTTTTTAGAGGCTGCATGAAGGGCCGCACGCTTTACGTGATTCCTTTCTGCATGGGACCGCAGGGATCTCCCATCGCCCAATACGGCATCGAGATTTCCGACTCTCCCTACGTGGTGGCCAACATGCGAATCATGACCCGGATGGGGGCCTCCGTGTACGACCAGATTCAAGGCGAGGAAACTTTTGTGAAATGCCTCCACTCGGTCGGCTATCCTCTCGACGGTCGCGAAGATGTGCCTTGGCCCTGCGATCCCGAGAACACCTATGTCACCCACTTCCCCGAGGAACGACTCATCATGAGTTATGGTTCCGGATACGGCGGGAATGCCCTCCTCGGCAAAAAATGTTTCGCCCTCCGGATCGCCTCGGTCATGGGTCGCGACGAAGGTTGGATGGCCGAACACATGCTCATCCTCGCCGTCAAGGCGCCTGATGGCACCAAGACCTGTGTGACTGCTGCCTTCCCCAGCGCCTGCGGCAAAACGAATTTCGCCATGTTGATTCCGCCCAAGGAACTTAAGGACCAGGGCTGGGAGGTCACTTGTGTTGGTGACGACATTGCCTGGATCAAGCCCGGCTCCGACGGCTGGTTGCACGCCATCAATCCCGAAGCGGGTTTCTTCGGAGTCGCCCCCGGCACCTCCTTCGAGAGCAACCCCATGGCGATGGAATCCGCCCGCAAGGACACCATCTTTACCAATGTCGCCCTCACGGATGACAATGATGTCTGGTGGGAAGGCATGACCAAAGAACCCCCCGCCCATCTCATCGACTGGAAAGGCCAAGACTGGACCCCGGGGCAAAAGGATGCCAACGGCAAACCGATTCCCTCCAGCCACCCCAACAGCCGCTTCACCGCCCCTGCGACCAATTGTCCAATTATGGACGAGGATTGGGAAAATCCGAAAGGTGTCCGGGTCAGCGCGATGATCTTCGGCGGTCGCCGCGCCACCACCATGCCCCTGATTTTTCAAGCCTTCAACTGGATCCACGGCGTCTATCTCGGAGCCACCGTCGGCTCCGAAATGACCGCCGCCGCCGCCGGCACCCTCGGCCAGGTGCGCCGCGATCCCATGGCCATGCTTCCCTTCTGCGGCTACAACATGGGCGAATACTTTGCCCACTGGCTCGAAATGCGGGGCAAAGTGAAACATCTGCCCCGCATCTTTCACGTCAATTGGTTCCGGAAAAATGCCGAGGAAAAATTCCTCTGGCCCGGCTTCGGCGACAACATGCGCGTCCTCAAATGGATCGTACAACGCTGCAGCTTCGGAGCCCATGCCCTTGAAACCTCCATCGGCTGGGTCCCGCAATACGAGGACCTCGACATGACCGGAATTGAAAACGAAATCACCGAGGAAAAATTCGCCGAGATGCAGGCCATCAATCCCGAAGAATGGAAACGCGAACTCCTCATGCAAGATGAGTTGTTCTTCAAACTCTATTCCAATCTGCCGAAGGAAATCATCTTCCAGCGCGAACTCCTCATTTCCAGGCTCTAGAGCATTTTAAGTTAAAGCATAGCCGCTCTAAGGAAGGCAGGAAAACAGGAATGGCCATCCGATTTCCTGCCTTCATGCTTTCCTTAGAGATCCCGGTCTCTTCTGCCTCGTCCCAAAAATGGCCACACTATTTTTAAAACCGCTCTAGCCTCTCTTCCTTCTCTTCCAATAAACGCAGGCAATACCAAAGCATGCGCGGAAGATGAAACGGACCTTTCCACATATTGCCTTTGAGCTGCACCGAAGGAGTGCCATCGCGATGGAGGTATCCATACCACTCTCCTTGCTCGGAATCGGCGAAATGACGAAAACTCCAATCGTGGACGAGTTGATGGCGTTCGCGCCAAATCTCGCGGCCGGAGATTTTCCAGGCCAGCAAGGTGGCGATGACCGCTTCGTTATGAGGCCACCAGAACTTCATGTCGTGCCAGTATTCCTGGACCGGCAGGCCCTTGACATCGCGGAAATAGAAGATCCCACCCAATTCCTTATCCCAACCCCGCTCCCACATCCAATCGAGGATGGTGAGTCCGAGTTTGGTTTTGCGAGCGTCACCGCGGGTCCGCCCCTCGTGCATAATGAACCAGGCGGCTTCGATGGCATGCCCCGGGTTGATCGTCCGCCCGTCAAAATGGTCAATCAGGCTCCCATCCGGGGACACCGTTTCCATCAACACCTTCTCATCCGGCTTGAGAAAATCGCGCTCGATCTCATCGATCCAGGCATCAATCCATTCGGTGCAGGTGCGCCCCAAGACCGACAAATCGCCCAAGTTGACGCGCATTTCCTGAGCGGTGGCGATCCCGATCATCAGCGGACCGATAGACTTGGCCGGCCGGGTTTCGGAATCCACTTTGGCCGGCATCAACCCAGCGGTGAAATTCTGGGTGATAAACGCAGTGAAATAGCGAACGGCATCCTCGGCAGCCCGACCGTCATGGGCAATTTTCGCAAAAACGGCATTGCCGATGGCAGCAAAGGCTTCACTGTAAACATACCGTCTCATTCGCAGCGGCGCGCCTTCCCGGGTCACCGTGAAATGGAGTTTTCCTCCGGCATCTTCCCCATGATCGCGGAGAAACTGCACACAGGAACGGCTCGCTTCGAGCCATTCCGCCCGCGGTTCGATCGTGCGATGAAGAGTGCCGAACATCCAGCCGGTCCGTCCCTGGCCCCAGATCGATTTATCCGTATCCAGCAAGGTGCCGTCGCGATCGAGGGCGGTAAGGATCCCGCCATGCACGGGATCAAGACCATGACGCATCCAAAAGGGAATGACATCATCCAACAACGTCCGTCGATAAATTGCGGCTAATTCGGACGGGGTTTTTCTCATAATGAGGGGGGGGGTGAAAAATCCTCGTCCGATGGTCGGCGGGCGTCAAGATGACAAATGCGCCCCTCCGTGACTTCCTTCGGGGGACGACCTCCTTGGTGATCACAAGATCGAGCGAGGAAAACCGTTGACCTGCTCGGGCCGTTGGAGTCCCGGCTTTAGCCTGTCCCCACCCAGAGCCGTGCCGCCTCGAGGCAGCACTTCCAAGAAGCTCCTGATCCGACTTTTCCCGAATCCGCCAGATCGTGTTGTGGCCGTCCTCGCTCATCAGGAGCGATCCGTCGGTGGCGACGGCTAGTCCGACCGGGTTACAGATTCCGGTTGCGAAAGATCAATTTTATGCCGTTTGCCGGGCGCGTCGTCCTGCCAACTCCCAGAGCGATCTTGCGCGAAAAGGGGGCCAAAACATTGGCTTCCAACGAGAATGACAGCCGAGAATTTGAGGAGGAAATGCACCGACCGAAGATATTCCCTGGCAGCACCTTTTAACATCTTTCTCCGTGCAGAACGAGTGATTCCAAGTTAGGATCCCGAACTATGATCCACCGTTTCCTCTCCTTGGCCCTGCTTGTTTTTGGACTCAGCTCCCTCCCTCTCTCCGCCGATTCCGCGGTGGAGAAAGGCACCGAATTTATGAAAGAAAACGCCAAAAAGGAGGGCGTCAAAACGACGTCATCCGGACTCCAATACGAAGTCATCACCGAAGGAAAAGGAAAAACGCCCCAAGCCACGGATACCGTGGAGGTCAATTACCGCGGCACGCTCCTCGATGGAACCGAATTCGACAGTTCCTACAAACGGGGACAATCGATTTCCTTCCCGCTCAACGGGGTCATCCCCGGATGGACGGAAGGACTCCAACTCATGACGGAAGGGTCCAAATACCGTTTCACCATCCCATCCCCACTCGCCTATGGCGCACGCGGAGCCGGTGGATCCATCGGGCCCAATGAGACGCTCATTTTTGAAGTGGAGCTGATCAAGGTGAAGTAGAGCCGATGCTCGAAATCTATACCTACTCGGGTTGCGACACGTGTCGCCAAGCCGTGAAGTATTTGCAGGCGAGAAAAATTCCTTTTCACGAGATTCCCATCCGCGAAACCCCGCCTTCCTTGGCCGAGCTCCGGGCGATGCGAAAAGCCCAGGGCGACCTGCGAAAACTCTTCAACACCGCCGGAGCGGACTACCGCGCCTACGATCTCTCTTCCCTTTGCGGCTTTAGCGTGAGGCTTCTTTACTCCGCTTCGCTCCGGTTACCTCCCGGCCAAACATTTTGTTGCCCTCTATCAGGTTGCGCTACCGCGCAGGGTTTTCTTGATTTTTTTCCCTCACCGCCGAATGCCTGGCGAGTTCCTCAAGCGCCTCCTCCAATAAGGCCTTCCCCGGCTCCTTCCGGTGCCAGGTGGACGCTCCCGACGGATGCGGGAGCGAACCGTCTCCTCGTCCCACCCGAACGCAGCTTCAAACCACCGGAAAAGGGTCTTGCCCGCGGTCCACGCGAAGGGACGGCCCAGGAGCGGTTCCTTGTCGCCCGGGGCCTGCCCAACCAAAAGAATCCGGCTCATGACCGGACGACCCAAGACGACCGGTTTATGCATGGCGGGACATTTCTCGCAAGCGGAGAGCGCACGAAGATGGGCGGTCAGCGAACGACTCATGACCACCCGAACAACAATCCCAGGATCCGCCAAGCCAGATATCCCGCCACCAAAGCTGCTCCAACCGTCACCACCAGCACGATCCCCAGCATGCCGAAGAGAAACACCCAATCGCCGGTGGTGGAGACCCGCCGGGATCTCACGCCAAGGTGTTTTTTTAAGAGGTCATGGTTCCTGCGGTTCGATTTGAACCAGACAGAAAAAACGTCTCCAAGGCCCGGGATCGCCCCGACAATGGCATTGAGCAGGAGATGCGCCGCCATCCGAGCAATCACAATGCGGGGAACGCCCGCTTGGAGGGCCCTAATTAAGATGACTGACCCTAGGGCGGCCGTGGAGGTGTCCCCGACCCCGGGCACCAGTCCGATGAGAGGATCCAGACCAATGCGAAATTTCGTCCCGGGAATCAAAAACAAATCATCCAAAACCCAGGCCAATAAACCGGTCAAATTCCTATCGCCCCCCATGGTTTGGGACTCTGGGGGGACGACCTCCACTTCAATTTCTTCAACCTTCTGGTTAGACGCCATCACTCCGCATTCATGGCACGTCGGGACGCGACAGACAATCCTTCCCGCTAAAGCCCCCCGGGCACGCCGGGAGTTTTTGGCAGTTTTTCAAAGGTGGCAGGCAAAAACTTGGGCAAATATGACAAATTGAACTCCGACTTGCCTTGACCGATTCTTTGAAGCGGCCGCTTCAAAGAATCGGTCAAGTGTCCACGAATGGAGGGGCCGTTGGTGGCCGCCCAGCGCTGCAACGGATGCGAAGCAACGGCCAGACTTTCAAATACTTTGTCGCCATTTTTCAGATCTCGCGATCACAGAGGATCTGGTGGCCGCGACTCAGGATGCGGGGTTTTCCGCTTTGCTCCTGGGCCGGTTCACGCTAAAAAAATGCGACTATGAAGGCTGTTCTTATTTGTCTCCCTCTCGGAATCCTCCTGGCGGCGTGTTCGACTCCCTCCAATTCGGCCACAAGAAGTTCCCCCACGCGGCAGGCCCCTCCCGACCGCTACGCCACCCAATACCTCGGGGCCAATAATCAGGTCGTGACCAAATACAGCCAAGCGGCCAAAATCCAAAAAGAAGGATTTTGGCATGGAGGGGGTTCCGGTGCCCCCTCGATTGTGATTGATCTTGGGGACCAGGAAGCCCGCTTTTATCGGGGCGGAGAATTGATCGGGATGTCCCCCATCTCAAGCGGTCGGGAAGGAAATCGGACCCCCACCGGAAATTTCAGCATCATCCAAAAAGATCGCGACCATTTTTCCAATCTCTTCGGCAACTACGTGGACTCGTCGGGCAACGTCGTCGTCCGCAACGTGGACGTCATGAGAGACCGCCGCCCCGCCGGAGCCACTTTCCAAGGGGCTCCCATGCCGTATTTCATGCGCATCACTGGCGGCGTCGGCATGCACACCGGCTACCTCCCCGGAGTCCCCGATTCTCACGGATGCATTCGCATGCCCAGCGAATTGGCTGAAGCTTTCTACAGCAATTCCACTACCGGCACCCCGGTTCGGGTGATTCCCTGAGAAGCGATTCAAGATTGAAAGCCATGCTGTCTTCCTGACCCAACTTTCAATCCCAAATCCGCAATCCACAATTAGTAAGCTCCCCGCACGTGGGGAAGGACTCTGCTGCGGTGATAATTGGCCAGACGTTCATGCAAGGGATCAGGGAGGCGCGACAAAGCTGAGGCTGAGGAATTTTCTTTTGCCTGGTCCGCCGTACGAGCTCCAGGAATGACGACAGAAATCTCCGGGTAATCGAGAATCCACCGCTGGGCCATCTGAGCCATGCTCATGGCGGTGGGAACAAAGACCTTCATCTCTTCGGCGAACTCGACTCCTTGTTCAAAAGGCAGCCCGGCGAAAGTCTCCCCCACATTGAAGGCCTGGCCATCCCGATTGTAGGTCCTATGGTCATTGGCCCCAAAAGTCGTTTCCCGGGTAAATTTCCCTGAAAGCAATCCGCTGGCCAGCGGAAGACGGACAATCACCCCAACGCCGGCCTCACGCACGGCCGGAAAGAGTTCCTCAATCGGACGCTGGCGGAAGATGTTAAAAATAATCTGCAGCGAAGCCAATCCCTCTTGGGCCAGACACAAATGCGCCTCGGCAATCGTCTCGACGCTAGCACCAAAGTGCCGTATTTTGCCTTCTTTCTGTAAAGTCCGCAGCCATTCGAAAACATCGCCCTGCCGCAAAACTTCCTCTGGAACGCAATGCAATTGGGTCAAGTCGAGAGCTTCCACATCCAAGCGCCGCAGCGAAGCTTCCGTCGCGGCCCGGATCCCGGCCTCGGTGTATTTGTCAGGATACAAATCCCCACCGCGCCCCAGCTTGGTGGCAACAAAGGGAGCCTCCAACCCACCGCGGGTTTTGAGAAATTTTCCGATCAATTCTTCGCTCCGGCCGTTCCCATACACATCGGCGGAGTCAAAGAAGGTGACTCCGGCGTCCGCAGCTGCATTGAGAATCTCCGAGGCCAGCTCTTCGGAAACCTCCCCCCAGTCCGCACCACCCAGTTGCCAGCAACCCAGTCCGACTTCAGAGATTTCCACACCCGTTTTACCAAAAGATCGTTTTTTCATGAATGAAGGGCGGATCATCCACAATTCGGGAGTTCAATCAAGCTCAGCGCCCAAGTCGGAAATTTCCACGCCCGCCCAATGGCCCTCGTGGTAGGAAGCGAACCCTGAAACCAGTGCCATTCGGGTTTGGCGCCTGATGCAAAATTTTCTCACTCAAGACGTTTCTTCCAATACCCCGGCTTTTGGGCAAGGCGAGGCTTTTGGCCATGGGTGTCCTCGACCCGGAATGCTCCGCATGGGAAGTGACTGCTGCCGAGCAGCTGTTCTCAAAACTGGGCCTCTCTGTAGCTGATGCCATCAATCTTCTTCTGGGCCAAGTTTGCATTCAGAAAGGGATTCCCTTGAACCGAAAAGACAAAAAGGGTCACCGATTTGGGGCTGAAAGGAAAGTTGCCTTCGCCAGATTTCTCTGCTGCCAAACGTCGGCGCTCAGATCTGACCCGAATGGCGCTACCCCCCTGAGCCAGAAGCAAAGCGATGACAGTCTGTCGAATGGCAGCCTCCTTTCGCGCGCACCGGTGAGCCAGATGTCAATAAACCATGCCTGACCCCTCGGGCCTTTATAAACCATGCCTGACCCCTCGGGCCTTTACCTTTGCCTCCTAGCGCTTGCTTGTGAATCGAATCGGATGTCTCGAAAGAATCGTAGTTCGCCTCGTCGAAACCGATTCCGTTGTCGGTGATGACGAATCCCGTGATTCCTGATTCGTCCATGTCGCCGAGCATCCCTTGCGCTTCACGCACCACACGAACTTCGATTTCACCGCCAGAGAGGTTTCCGCGTTCCTCAATCGCTTGAATCGAATTTACCACAGCTTCGAAGACGGGTAGCAGCGCCTCTCCTTTGAAGTGGGGGAGGTTTCGGACTTTCCCCTCAAGATTGGTTTTCAGGAATTTCATAGTCAGTTGAGGCTGAATTTCTGCGTGCTATAGAAGAGCTGGCCGGGGAGGGCGACCATGCAGTCCGCAAGATCGGTCTCGATGCCTCGCCGGGCTACGGGAGGCGAATGCCGAAGGACTGAAACTAAGTTTCGAATGTCAGATGCGTCAGTCATGGCATTACGTCAGGATACGGCCCGAGGAATCGCTCGCCATTGAAGTGGATCATGTGGTCGGGGTCTTCGGCGATCCAGACTTCGGATTCCCAGGCGATGTGCGAGACGAAGGTCTGCATGGTGCGACGGGTCTCGAAGGCGGTGACGAAGACGAGGCCTGCTTTGCATCCGGCGAACAGGCCTTTGAGTTCCTTGCGGCGCTTGCCGTCCACCGGGCCGGCGCTGGTGACGGCTTCGATGAGAAGGAGCCAGTTCTGGGTGGTATGGTGGACGATGACATCGGGAATTTTGGCGGCGGAATCCAAGGTGACGCCGAGTGCGGTCAGGCCAGCGGTTTCGAGGTGGACGAATTTATTCTCGGTGTCGCCGATGTAGAGTACCACGCCGCCTGGAGCGAAGGCGGGGCAGAATTGCTCGATGATGGCCTTGATGAGCGGATTCTGACCGCCGGGTGAAAGTGCGACCTGTGATCCGTCAGGCAGAGTCACGGGTACACGCGCCAAGTCGCGCTTGCGGGCGATCTCGTGTTTCAGCACTTCACGACTGGCGAGGTATTTCTTCAATCCTGCCGTCCATGTAGGCGTGCCTATTTTACGAATGAGGGCGAGCGCGGACGGTTCGATTTGATACGCTGTCTTTCCGCTGTTGGTCGGACGATTGGGATCGTCTGGATTGCGAAGCAGCAGACCTTCCTCGACGAAGAACTTCACCGCGTCGTCACGGATGGTTTCGCGGGTGTTCGGCGCATAGCGATTTCCATAGGCATCGGCGATGAATTCAATAATCGGAGTGATGCCGCGAAGCGGGGCTTGTGCGTCCGCCCAGGAAGCATTCGGATGCAGATCGAGCAAGGCAAGCAACGTGTAGGCGGCGGTTTCGTTCCTCTGCTTTGGCCCGAACTGCAAAGCGGTGAGGGCCTCGATTGTCTCGGCGAGCCGACGTTTTCGAGCGGAGGTTTTCCGGTTGGGTTTACTGGTGGGCATGAAGGTGTTTGGTCACGAGTTGGTCGATCTCGTCCTGAGAGAGGTCGAGCGCGGTCATTTCGTGGCCCATCGCTTGGAGCGTGTTACGGTCGGGATAGGTCAACGCGCGGAGGTCAGTGGCGTTCACTTGTGTGTGTCCACTGAAACGACGGAAATACTGGTCAACCACCGTGGAGCTGAGAAAGGCGTAGAGGCCGACTGCGAGGGGGCGCTCCAAGCCGTGGCCTTTGGCGTGGAAGTAATTCAGGTGGTTCTCGAACCCGATCCATTCTGCCTTTACGAGGTCGGGATCAAACATGCATGCCACGAGGCGACGACGCTCTTCCTTGGACGTGAAGCGTTTCGTGAGCAGATACATGCCGGATGGCACAAGCCATGGCCGTGTCTCCGCATTGTCGACGATGGCATTGGGCTTGCGGGCTTGGAGCTTTGGCCAGTCAACGGTGCCGCCATTGAAGTGGCAGGGATAGAGTAGTGGCACGGTGCCTTGCTCGGGTTCCTTGCGGAGCGCATCCTTGAGGCGGAAGTCCACGACGCGACCGGTGGAGACGGTGACGCCCAAGGAGGCGAGGTTAGCGCTGAGTCCGTCCATGGTTTCCTTGGCCGATGCGTGGCCGGTGGTGGAAGGGATGTGGATAAACTTCTCGGCGTCGTGTGGGTGGACGATCTCGGTGAAGGGAAAGATGGTCTTGGTGATGTCGTCGCCTTGTTCGCCGCTGCTGCTGGACACCATCATTTCGCGGGGTTGGTGACCGCCTTTCGCCGTGTGAAAGATGATGTTCTCTTGCAACACACTGTCATCGCGAAAGGCGGATTTGCGGGACTCGAAGACGTGGAGCCGGCGCAGTTCCATTTGGCTGAGGAAGTCTTCGCGGAAGGGGCGAAAGTACGGGCCATTACAAAAACTCCTAGGCGTGATGCCGACGAGTTGCCCACCGGGAACGAGCAAACGCTGAATGAGTGCAATAAAGCCCGTGTAGAGGTTACTCGTTTCTAGGCCGACAGAACGCAGGGCGCGGCGTTCACTGGAATCAGAGGTAATTTTGCGATAGGGCGGATTCGCGATGGCCGCGTCGAAGACGGGTGGCATCGTGCCAAACAGGTCGCCAACGACGCGCGCCGACATTTCCTGAATAAAGTCGGCTGGATGGATGGTGAATGTGAAACGAATCCGCGCGACGGTGCAGTGGCGCTCGCACTCCCGCATTGTCGCGGCCAACGCTTCCAAGATTTCGCCGTCGATTTCGTAGAGGGTCGCTTCAATAGCGCAAACACCATCGCGCTTTTCACGACAACGGGACACGAAAGCCGAGGTGAGAGCACCGGCCCCTGCGCCTGCATCCAGCAAGCGCACGGTTCGCGGGAGCGGGCCGAACATTGACGCCATGAAGTCGGCCACAGGCGGGGCGGTGAGGAACTGTCCGAGTTCCTCCTGCCTTTCTCTGGGGTTGGCTGCGACTTTCATTTCGTCATACTACCAAACTGAGTTTCGTTTCTCCATCGAACAAACAGAAATCGTTCACCACTTTCCTCATGATGAAATAGATACCGCCTCCCCCACGCCCCGATACCGATCCGGGTGGCAGGTGAGGATGAGGATTTGCAGGCGGTCGGCTTGGGCTCCGAGGACATCAAGAATGCGCTCCTGCCGGATAGGGTCGGTGTTGACCAGAACGTCGTCGAGGATGAGGACTTGCGGTTCGTCGGTCGCCAGTTCTTGGGCGACGGCGAGGCGGAGGCAGAGGAGGAGTTGTTCTTTGGCTCCCTGGGAGAGTTGGTCGAAGGCGTAGGCCTCCTCGCGGGTGCGGCCGATGCCGGCGATTTGGAGGTGTTGGTCGAGGAAGACCTGACGGGTGGAGTCCGCGGTGAGTTCGGCGAAGGCGGTGGTGAGGCGATTTTCTAGCGGAGTGAGGACGGCTTTGGTGGCGGCCTGTTTGCGGTGTTCGATCAAGTCGTGGGCCACCCGGGCGCACCAAGCCTGGCTGCGGGCGGCGTCGCGGCGGAGGAGGGCCTCGGCTTTGCGTTCTTCCAGTTCGGTTTCCCGCGAGTAGAGCCCCTGGCCCCCGAGGGTCTGGAGGACGGCCCGGGACTGGTCGCGGTCGGTGCGGCGGGACTGGAGTTCGTTGGCGATTTGCTGGAGAGAAGCAGCGGCGCGTTTGTTGCGGTCGGGGAGTTTTTCGAAGTCGGGCGGCAATTCTTTTTCGGTGGCGACGACGCGGGCCTCGGCTTGGGCGAAGGTGACTTGGGCTGTTGTTTTGGCGGTGTCGATCCCGTCCGGGTGTCGAGCGGCTAGGTCCTTGATTTGGGTCTCGAGAACCCGGAGACGCGATTCGTGGTCGCTGGCCGTTTTGGCAGTCTCCTGAGTTTTTTGGCCGGCGGTCCGCTCTTCGGCGCGGAGTGACGTCAGTTGCTTGGTCAGTTCGGCGAGGGCCTTTTCGGCGGCGGGCACCGCTTCGGATTGGGTGGCTTCTGAGGTCTCGAGGTCGGTGAGATTGAGGGCCTTTTCGTCCGCGGTGGGAGCCAACGAAGCGGTCAGAGTTTCGGCCCGGCGTTTGGCCGTGGCGGCGGCTTCGCGGAGGGCTTCGAGGTTTTTGGAGTCGCCGAGGTGGGGAGCCAAGAGGTTCGAGGCGGCTTTGATTTGGGCATCCAATTCTTTCCTTGCGGTGACGGCCTCGCGCGCGGCGTCCAGAGATGGGACCGCGGATTGCTGGAACGCCTCGGTGAGCGCGGTTTCGGCTTGGTCGAGGTCGGAGGCGGCGCTCTGCGCATCCTGGGACCCGGAGCGGATGACTAGGCGTCCCCAACCCTCGAGCTGGAGGTCCAGGGCTCGCGGACTTTGCAACCGATGGGGCTGGCCGGCCGGGAGCGTTAGGGGTTCTGAGTCGCCGCGGGTTTTGACCACGGCATCGGCCTCGGGCGTTAACTCAACCGTGAGGCCAAGGGCCAGGAGTTGGGCCTGCAGGGTGCGGACGGCCTCAGAGAGCTCTTCCAGTTTTCGCACCTGGGCCGGAGTGAGGGAGGGCAAGGCCGCGCGCTGGGATTCCAGCGCCGCGATTTCTGCGGTGACGGCTTCGGCGCGTTCGACCTGCCTGGCCAGCGTCTCCGCTTCGGCGATGAGGCGGCGCAATTTCAGCAGTCCTTGCAAACGCTGATGGGCGGAGCGGAGAGACTGCAGTTGGGATTCCTGGGCGGGTTGTTCCGACTGTCTGGCATCGAGACGCGCACGGAGGCTGGCGAGAGATTTTTCCGCCTCGGCGGCTGCGGCACGCGCTAGGGTGAGCGCGGCTTCGGTTTCTTTGTGTTCGTTTCGGAGGCGGGAAAGGGTGTTTGAGTCGGCGGCGAGAAGGGCAAGTTTTTCTTCGGCCGATGCCAGCGCCAGGCGGCGGGCGGTGAGTTCGCCGGTGAGGCGTTCCGCTGCGAGGGTTTGGTCCCGAAGGGTGGAGGCAGAGATCGTTTGCTCTGCGTGTTCTTTTTCCAGCCGGGCAACTTCCGCCTCGCTCTGCTGATATCGCCGGTGGGTTTCTTTGAGTTGCTCGCGGGTCCGGCCAATCTCCTCGAGCGCCGCTTCGATCATGGCGAGGTCGTCTTCGGCGGCGCGGAGCGGCCCGCCGGCGCGCGACTGACCGGTCGCGATGATGATGGTCTCCGCCGCGGAGGCGAGGCGGGAGCGAAGGGTTTCGATGATCGGGTCGAGTTCGACCCGGGCGAGGCGGGCACGAATCCGCTGACCCACATCCGGATCGCTGAGTCCCGGCCAAGCGGCAGGTTCTCCCTGACGGGCCCAGAGAAATCCAAGGAACCCCCAATGCTCCGGCTTGGTGGCGCCACGACCGGGAAGTGCGGACTGGAGGAGGCCTTGCACGCGTTGATCGGCGTCGTCCGCTTCGGCCAGAAGCTCCCAGGAGCCAGAGCGCAATTGCGAGAGCTGACTTTCGGGTTTTTGGAGAAAAGTCTTGGCGATGCGAAAGTGGCCAGCGCGGGTTTCAAACTCGACGGTGACGCGGGGAGCGAGCGACGTTCCCGAGGGTTGAAGGACTTTGATTTCTTCGCTCTTGGTGGTGTGACGGTCGAAAAGCGCCCGCGCGGTGGCCTGGAGCGCGGTGGATTTCCCGGATTCGTTGGGCGCGGAGAGGACATTAAGGCCGGGGGAAAGGGGGCCCAGGCGGACGGTGTCGCGGAAGCGGCCGACATGTGAAAGCTCCAGAGAGTGCAAGATCATCTCGTCACCTCCTGAAGGGTCTGAAAGAGGGTCTGCCGCAGCCGGGCAAACCACTCGGGAGTGAGTTGAGCCAGGTCGATCTTGGCGGGCGAAAGCAATGCCTGGGCCTCGGCCAGGCTGAGGGGCGTGGTGATTGCCGGTTGGTCGCCCGCAGAGGGGGCCGTGCCCGTCGCGAACCCTTCGAGTTGGTCGATGTCCGCCAGCACTTGGGCCAGGATCGGGTGGCGGGCCTGAAGATCCGCCCGCTCCGCGGCAGAAAGCGTGATCCGGGTGGAATCCACGATTTGGTGGAGGAAAAATCCTTCGATCTCCTTACCCAAGGCGATTTTGATTTCCGCGACGATCTGCGGCGAGGCCGTCCCGGAGAGAGTAATGCGCAGGACGGTCTGCGCCGCCTTGGACCGCAGATCTGCCAGAGACTGATTCAGCGAGGCCAGCGAAGATTCCTGGGAAAGAAAGTCCAGGTTCAACACCCGCCAGGTCAGAGTGGCCACATAGACCGGCTCGACCCGGGGAGGTTTCCCCGGACCATCGATTTCGACATAAGCGACGTTCCCGGAGCGGTCATTGGAAAAACGATCCGGCTCCGGCGTGCCCGGCATGACGATGCGGCCTCCGTCGGTGTCGGGCAGCCAATTGTGCCAGTGACCGATGGCGAGGTAGTCGAGACCGGCGCGGGAGGCGGCGTTGAGCGCGATGGGAAAATCGTTCGGCTGGTGTTTTGCTTCAATGGCGAGGGCACCATGCGTGATCCCGATTTTGATTTGGTCGGCGGGAATGTCTTTCGCGAGTTCGAGCAGTTTCAGGCTCGGGTCGGTGGAGGAAAGTTTTTGCGAGAGCGGCGAGGCCAGCAAAACAGCTCCGCCGAGATTAACCGCGCAGGCTTCGCGCAGGACATGGACGTTGGCGGGAGCTTGCAGAAACACGGTCCGATTCCAAACCGATTCCGGGCCGGAGTTCGCATCGTGATTCCCCGGCAGGAGGTAGATCGGCACCGACGAAAATTCGCCAAAGAGGCGAACCACCTCGACGACAAGCTTTTCTTCGACTTGGTTGTCCTCAAACAAATCCCCCGCGATCAGGCAGGCGTCCACACCCCGGTCCCGGCTAATTTCCAAACTCCGACGAAGGGTCGTCAAACGCGCCAAGCGCAAGGCGTCCGCCTTGGCGCCGAATTGTCGGAAGCGCGCGCCAAGCTGCCAGTCTGCGGAATGAAGGATCTTGATCAAAGGGATTGCGCTTTGGGAGAACGCGGGCCGATGATTGGCAAACGCCTTTGAAAAAGAAAGCCCTATCCCTCCCACGACCTCCTTTGCGTGAAGCTTTCTCGATCGCAGATTTCACGGTACGCTCCGTCCGTTGTGGAAACCCTCTCAAAAATCGAATGGCAGGCTCGCCGCGCGGCTCATGAAGTTCGCGTCGATCGCTGGATCACGCCGCGACTGGATCGACGTTCCCGCGGCGAAAGTCATCCGGTGGAGGATTTCCTCTTCGAATACTACACCTACCGCCCCTCGCTCTGGCGCCGTTGGCATCCCGGACTCGGCACCATCTTGGAAGACGGGGCGGAATTTCTTCCTCACAAATATTACCAAGCGGTGGCCGCTGGCGTGACCGTGGATCCGACGGAACTCTCACCACAACGCCGGGAGAGCGTGCCATGGCTGAGGAACCTTCTTTCCACAACCGCAAACCGTGCCCCCGCTTGGGGCTGTTTCGGGCTCCACGAATGGGCGATGGTTTCCGGGGCCGACACGGTGCGTCACGAGACCTGGCCGCTGCGACTCCCGCCATCCGAGATCACTGCCCTGGTGGAATCGATCGGACCACGCTGCACCCATTATGATGCCTTGCGGTTTTTCACTCCCGCCACCCGTCCGCTCAATAAATTCCATCCCACCCGCGAGACCGTCGCAGATTTCGAACAACCCGGTTGTCTCCATACAAATATGGACCTCTACAAATGGGCGATTAAGAGCCTCCCCTTTGCGTCCTCGGAATTGGTCGCCGATTGTTTTGCCCTGGCCCGGGAAATCCGCATGCTCGACATGCAGGCCAGTCCCTACGATTTTTCCGCCATGAAGTTGGAACCCGTTTGCATCGAGACCCCGGCTGGGCGCGCCACCTACGAAGCCGGCCAGCGCGTCTTCGCCCAGCGAGCGGCGCCCCTGCGGCAGCGACTGGTCGAGCTCTGCGATCAAATTCTCGCGGCCACCCCGCTCTCGGCCGAAGAGGGAGTTCTGCGATGAAAATTCCTCCCACCGTACGCACCTGGGCGGAAGTGGACCACGCGGCCATCATTCACAATCTCGAGGTCGTCCGGAAGTTGGTCGGTTCCCACCCGGGGATTTTTGCCATCATTAAGGCCAATGCCTACGGCCACGGCGCCCGGGCTGTGGCCAACGCGCTCGCGGATCGGGTGGAAGGATTTGGAGTCGCCAATCTGGACGAGGCCCGAGAGTTGGGTCCAACCTCTCGCGACATCTTGCTTCTGAGTCCGGTCCTGCCCGGAGAACGTCGGGAAGTGGTGGCAGAAAATCTCATCGCCACTGTCTCCAGCGCGGCGGAGGCGGCTGGGTTTTCCGGCGGACGGGTCAGCTTGAAAGTGGACACCGGGATGGGCCGGATTGGCTGTTGGCAAGGCGATGCCCTTGCTGAAGTCAAAGCGCTTCTCCGTCTCGGGACTGTTCGCCTCCACAGCGTCGCCACCCACCTTCCGGTTCCGGACGAAGATTGCGACTACACCCGGGCGCAATTACAGGGTTTCGCTGATCTGCGAGCCGCCATGCAATCAGCAATCCCCGCGGAAACCAAATTCCACTCCTTGAATAGTGCCGGCATTCTCGGTTTTTCCGAGTCCGCCCACGATTTGGTTCGCCCCGGGCTCATGCTCTACGGCGCCTCCCCCATGGTCGAACACCAATCCCTCTTACGCCCAGCCCTTACCTGGAAGGCCCGCGTCCTTCTCCTGCGGGAGCTCCCCGCCGGCCGCACCGTCAGCTACGGCCGCACCTTCACCACCACCCGTCCGACCCGGACCGCCATCCTCCCGGTGGGATATGCCGATGGGTTCCCCCGACAAGTCTCGGGCCGGGGTGCCGAGGTTCTCCTCGGTGGAAAACGTTGTCCCCTCCTCGGTCGGGTGACCATGGATCAAATCGTTATTGATGTCAGCGCCGTCCCGGGAATTCAGCTCGGTGACGAAGCCGTATTAATCGGCCGACAGAGCGAAGAAGAGATCTTGGCCGGGGAGTTGGCTTCGTGGGCAGGAACCATTGCCTGGCACATTTTTACCGGGCTGGGAAACCGGGTGAAAATATTAAATATCTGAGCGCGTCAGGCGTTCCAAATTTCACCTTAGAAACCTATCCCCGGGCCCCTTCCCCGGACTCCGGCCCGCCCCGTCCGCATCACTACCTTGAACGGCCCTTCATTGACAGGGGACCTCAATTGACCGCGGCCGAAGGACGAATCTCCCAAAAGCTGGCGCGCGTCCTCAAATCGTTCAACCACCTATCCAGGGTCTGATTCGCCCGGTTCCTTCCGCTCTCCCCAATGCCGGGCCAGCCAGGCGCAGACGGCCAACTGGAACGAATGATAGACAATGATCGGCAACAAAATCACGCCGATGGCCGGGTTGCCGGCAAAGAGGACCTGCGCCATGGGCACTCCGGTCGCGAGTGATTTCTTCGACCCGCAAAACACCCCCACAATGACATCCTCGATGGGAAACTTCAGTGCCCGGCAGATGGTGAGAGTCACCATCATGACAAAAAAGAACAACCCGGCACTGACCGCCAAGGTTACCCCCAGCGTGCTCCATCCCTGGTGGCGCCAAACCCCGGATGACACCGAGTCACAAAAGGAAGTGTACACGATAAGAAGAATCACCCCACGGTCCACAGTTTGGAGCTGTTTCTTGTGGCGGAGCACGAAGGCCCCCAGCCATCGACGGGAGGCGTTACCCACGAGGAAGGGGACGATCAACCACACCATGAGATCCAAAATCACCTGGCCCAGAGGCAAGGTCTGACCTCCGGCCTTCACCACCAGAGCAACCCACAACGGAGTGAGAAACACCCCAAGGAGGCTGGAAAGCGAAGCATTAAAAACCGCAGCCGGCACGTTCCCGCGAGCTAAGGCCGTCAGCGCCACCGACGAGGAGACGGTCGAGGGCAACGCACAGAGGAAAAAGAACCCCAGCCGCAAATCTGCCGGAATTGCCGATCCACCCAAAGCGAGTCCCAGCAAGCCAAGCAACGGAAAGAGCAAAAACGTGCTGCCTTGGACCACGAGATGGAGCGGCCACCGCATGGTGCCTGCTTTCAGTGCCGCCAAAGAAAGATTGGCTCCATGGAGGAAAAAGACCAAAGCCACGCCGGCCTTGGTGAGGGCTTTTCCATGCATCCAGCCACCCTCGGAGCCCGGGCCGGGGAAGATCCACGCCAGCCCGATGGTCAGAGCCAGGGCCAATACAAAACCGTCGAAAACTTTTCTCATGCCCTGCGCGAAATACAAAAGCCGGACATGGGAAGCGAATGCCAGTCAGCTCAACTCAACAACTGATACCAAGTGCTCCGCCGGTGGGCCTCGTAGCCAGCATGGCCAATGAGTCGCTCGATATCCTTGGAGTTCAGACAAAAGGTCGTTCCCGCGCTGGAGACCACGTTTTCTTCCATCATGACGCTGCCAAAATCATTGGCCCCGTACTTGAGTGCAATCTGGCCAATCTTCGGCCCCTGGGTGACCCAGGAACTCTGGAGATTGGGAAAATTATCCAAATAAATCCGCGAGAGAGCCTGCATGCGCAAATACTCGGCCGAGGTCACCGGTTCGGCTTTCAGCCGGGTGTTGTCCGCCTGGAAGGTCCAGCAAATAAAGGCGGTGAACCCTCCGGTTTCGTCCTGGGTTTCGCGCAAGCGCTGAAGATGCGCAATCCGATCATCAAGATCCTCCACATGGCCGAACATCATGGTCGCGCTGGAATTGAGTCCCAGCCCATGGGCGATCCGCATCACCTCCAACCATTGGTCGCTGTTGCATTTCAACGGGGCAATTCGATTCCGAACCGCATCGACCAAAATTTCCCCGCCACCGCCAGGAATGGAACCCAATCCTGCCTCAATGAATTTTTCCACCACTTCCTGCAAGGGCATCTCAAAGACGGTAGAAAAATGATTAAACTCCGGAGGGCTGAATCCGTGGATGTTGATCTGCGGATACTTCTCCCGAATATGCGAAAGCAGGTTGAGATAAAAATCAATCCCCAGCTTCGGATGGTGTCCACCCTGGAGCAGGACCTGAACCCCGCCCTCGGCGGCCAGTTCGTCGAGCTTCTGATCGATCTGCTCCGTGGTGAGCACATAATGGTCATCATCCTTTTCCGTCCGATAAAAGGCGCAGAACTTGCAATAGACATTGCAGACATTGGTGTAGTTGATATTGCGATCTACGATATAGGTCACAATCTCGTTACCGCGTCCCTCGTAGGCCTCGGCCTTGGCCGCCCGGCGACGATGATCGGCCAGCGCCCCCAATTCTTGCAACGGAAGGTGGTACAGAGCCCGAGCGTCCTCCGGAGTAATCCGCCCCCCGTCGAGAACCTTGTCCGTCAGACTCGTTGCTTCCATTTCCGCCAACATATTAAAGACTCATACACGCTTGGAAGGGGACGGTCAATCCGCCGCCCATTCGGACGAATCTCATAAGATTCGCTGGAGTTTCGACCAAAATTCAGACAAGACTCCCTTCTATGAAGATAATCTATTCCCTTTTTGCAGTCGTGACGCTCGTTGCCATGGTCGGATGCGATTCTGGCACGCCCCAGACAAAAGCGAAAGCGCCTGGGGGCGTCGCCTTGATTGATCTGGATATTGTCGCAAAACGGCTCGGACGCGACACCGAAATCGACGCCGAACTGAAAACCGCCGGCGACGATCTTGGCGCCAAACTCGCCACAGCCCAAAAAGACCTCCAAGAAGAGTTCCTGCAATTGAAGCAATCCCTGGGTGAAAAGCCCACCCCGAAGCAAAATCAACAACTCGCCGATCGTGGTCGCGAGTTGAATGAGAAGTTTCAACAAGCAGAGCAGTCGGCCCGGCAGGAAATTGCCAGCCAGCGCACCGATCTGATTGTTCGTTTCCGGGAGGAAATCCGCCCCATCGCCCTTCGCATCGCCGCCGAACGCGGTCTGACGACAGTCCTGGTCAAAAGCGACATCGTCGTCCTGGCCAATGATCCCTCCGTGGACATCACTGACACCGTTGCCGCCGAACTCGTCGGCCAAACCAAGCCCGCCCCATCGCCCGACCCCGCGTCAGAGTCCCCGGCGGGTGACTCAAACTGATCCCCTCGGCGGGGCGGGGCGCGTCACCACCAGCCTCGCCATTCCCTGAGCTTTTCCAGAGCCCGGGCGCGATGGCTGAGTTGGTTTTTAACGGTAGCGGGGAGTTGCGCGAAGGTTGCGCAGTGGCCGTCCGGCACAAATAAGGGATCGTAGCCAAATCCGCCGTCACCCTTGGCGGCATTGATGATGACGCCTGCAACTGATCCGGAAAAAGCGGCTAGTTTTCGGCCCGCTCTGGCCAAGACGATGACGCAGTGAAACCGCGCTAGACGGTCCCGGCCCCGAACTCCGTCCAAATTGCTCAACAGGAGGGCATTATTGCTCGTATCCGTCGCGCCGTCTCCGGCATACCGGGCGGAAAAGATTCCTGGAGCCCCGTGGAGAGCATCGACCGCCAAGCCGGAATCATCCGCGATGACCCAGTCCTCGAAATATTGGGAGGCCGCCACGGCCTTGAGGGTGGCGTTCTCCTCGAAAGTGGAGCCGGTTTCTTCAACTTCCTCCATTTTCGGTAGGATCGAGAGATCCGAGATGGTGAAGGTCGGTCCCATGATGGCGCGGATTTCGTCCACTTTATGGGCATTTCGGGTTGAAACCAACAAACGGTGGTTTTCAGATGCATGTGTCTCTGCCATGGTCCATCCCTTTTCATCATGGCCGCCCAACGCAAGCAATTTCCCTTTTCTGAATTCGAACCCCATTGGCAGCACCGTTGGCTTAAGGAAGGCGCCTTCACGGCCAAAAGCCCCCACGATCCCGGCTTCGACCCCGCTCAGCCGAAGTATTATGTTTTGGACATGTTCCCTTACCCGAGCGGGGACGGACTCCACGTGGGCCATGTCGAGGGTTATACCGCCACCGACATCATTTCCCGCTTCAAACGAATGCGTGGATTCAATGTTTTGCATCCCATGGGATGGGACGCTTTTGGGCTCCCGGCCGAGCAATTTGCCATCAAGACCGGACAGCATCCCCGTGTCACCACCGAGCGCAACGTGGCCCGCTTCCGGTCTCAACTTCAGGCCCTCGGATTCAGCTACGATTGGTCCCGGGAAATCAGCACGACCGATCCAGGGTATTTCCGCTGGACGCAATGGATTTTCCTCCAGCTCTACAACTCCTGGCTCAACCCTCTCACCAACAAGGCCGAGCCCATCAGCACGTTCAAGGGAACCAATCCGGACGGAGTTCGCCTCGCTTATGTGGCGGAAATGCCGGTGAATTGGTGTCCCGAGCTGGGCACCGTTCTGGCCAATGAAGAGGTCATCGACGGCAAAAGCGAAGTCGGCGGACATCCGGTGGAACGACGCCCGCTCCGGCAGTGGATGCTCCGGATCACCGCCTTTGCCGACCGTCTCATCTCCGAATTGGACGACCTCGATTGGCCGGAGGGCATCAAGCTTCTGCAGAAAAACTGGATCGGACGCTCGGAAGGGGCGCGAGTCACCTTTACGATTTTTAATACCCGTCACGCGGTGGAAGTTTTCACCACCCGGCCGGACACGCTCTTTGGTGCCACCTACATGGTGCTCTCGCCCGAACATCCCGTCATCGCAAAGATCACCACCGCTCCCAACCGCGCGGCCATCGAGGCGTACCAAAAGGAAGTCTCCTCAAAGTCAGACCGCGACCGTGCGGACCCGAACCGACCGAAGACGGGCGTCTTCACCGGGGCCTTCGCCATGAATCCGGTCAACAGCGAGCTTCTCCCGGTCTGGATCGCCGACTATGTATTGCTGGGCTATGGCACCGGAGCCATCATGGCGGTGCCGGCTCACGACGAGCGGGATGCGGCCTTTGCGGAAAAGTTCAAACTCAAGGTCCTCCCCGTCATTCAGTCTCTCTCCGACACCCCGGACGCCGCCGCCTGTCACACCGGTGAGGGCACCTTGATCAATTCCGGTTTCCTCGATGGACTTTCCTCCGAAGAGGCCCGGCAAACGATCACCTCCTGGTTGGTCGGGAAGCATCTTGGCCGTCCGGCCGTGAACTACAAACTGCGCGACTGGCTCTTTTCCCGTCAGCGCTATTGGGGGGAGCCCTTCCCGATTTTGTGGGAAGACGGACGCCACCGTGCCTTGGACGAAAGCGAATTACCCGTCATTCAGCCGGAGATGGACGACTTCAAACCCACCGGCACCTCCGAGCCGCCCCTCTCCAAGGCGACCGACTGGCTCCGCTATTCCGAGAAAGCCACCCGCGAAACCAACACCATGCCGCAATGGGCGGGATCGTGTTGGTATTACCTTCGATTCTGCGATACCAAAAACGACTCCCGCTTTGTCGGCGAAGAAGCGGAAAAATATTGGATGACGGGTGAGAACTCCGAAACCAAATCCCCCAATCCCGGCGGGGTGGACCTCTATGTCGGCGGGACCGAACACGCCGTCCTCCACCTGCTCTACGCGCGATTCTGGCACAAGGTGCTCTTCGATCTCGGAAAGGTCAGCACGCCCGAACCCTTCCAGCGCTTGGTCAATCAGGGGATGATCCTCGGTCCCGACAACCAGAAAATGTCCAAGAGCCGGGGCAATGTCGTTACCCCCGACACCGTCATTGCCGAATATGGCGCCGACTCCCTCCGCCTCTACGAGATGTTCATGGGTCCGCTGGAGCAAATGAAACCTTGGAGCATGAAAGGCGTGGAAGGGGTTTATCGCTTTCTTGCCCGCGTCTGGCGTCTCGCCATGGAAGAAACCCAGGAAGGCACCTGGAAAATTTCCTCCGAACTGGCCGAGACCGAACTGACTCCGACCCAGCTTCGCGTCGTCCATGCCTCAATTAAGAAAGTCACCGCAGACCTCGAAGACCTCGCCTTCAATACCGCGCTTTCTCAATTGATGGTTTTCACGAACGAATTCGTCAAAGCGACCCCACGTCCGGTGGCGGCGCTGCAAGTTCTTCTTCCGATGCTCTCGCCACTGGCACCGCATATCGCGGAGGAACTTTGGACCCGTCTGGGCGAGAAATTTCCCAAATTCGAAGGTCGCGCATCGACGCAACCCTGGCCGACCTATGACGAAAAATACCTCGTCATCGACGAGATTGAATACGCCGTCCAAGTCAATGGCAAGGTCCGCGACCGTCTCACCGTCAGCGCCACCCTTGCAGACGCCTCCGTGGAAGCTGCGGCCCTCGCCGCACCCAAAATCAAAGAAGCCACCGAGGGAAAATTCGTCGTTAAGGTCATCGTCGTCCGCGGAAAATTGATCAATATCGTTGTGAAATAACGGGGCCGTCCCCGTCAATAAAGACCTGATGCCAGAGTTCGAGAATGACGAGGGACATGACCTGCTTGAGATAAACGAATTCCCGGGTTTCCATTTTTTCCAATAAGGCTTTCACCTAGGCCGGTTCGAAATACCCCCGACGGCGCACTTGGTCTTCATTGAGAGTTTCCGCGATGAGGCTCTTGATCTGGGGATGCTCGAAGAAGAACTCCATGGGGAGAAAAAACGGATTCTTCTTCCGCTGGGTCACTTCCCGGGGGAGGAGACGGGCGGAAATTTGACGCTCAATGATTTTGTCGCGCAAGCCATTGTTTTTCAGGTGAGGAGGAACCCTAAAGGCCCGGTCAATGAGATGATGATCCAAGAAGGGCAACCGTACCTCAAGGGAATGCGCCATGGTGTTTTTGTCCTGCCGAATAATGCACCAATCTTGCAGCCATTCGTCCCACTGAATCTTGAGTAAACGGTCAAGAAAGCGCCTCCCTCGTCCCGCACGGAGGGAATCCAGGCGTTGGCGGCCAGGGACTTGAACGCCGCCGTGTAGGCGGCGGCCCGTTCCTCGCGGGGCCAGAGTTTCAGCCAGAGGGGTCAGGCATGGTTTATT
>Ga0209702_10001228_pt1 | contig 50137 bp, 46 predicted proteins | sample FRY01_FD_187210 | JGI IMG/M metagenome (GOLD analysis project Ga0209702, IMG submission 187210) | Freshwater microbial communities from Lake Fryxell liftoff mats and glacier meltwater in Antarctica - FRY-01 (SPAdes) (version 2) | ecosystem: Environmental > Aquatic > Freshwater > Ice > Glacier... | reverse complement strand
ATTGTCTTAATAGATTTTTCCTAGAAACAAAAGTAATTATTGCAGAACAAACAAATAACCCAATTATTATTTCTTGAAATGGCAGTGATTCTTTCAGTGTACCAATTATTTCATTTGTATAGATCAAATAATCAACAGCAATAAAGTTAAATCTAGTGCCAAATTCATCCCAAAAAATAAATTCCGATATTGAATTAATTAGTAGTATAAGAATAAGCAGAAAATAAGATAAAAACCGAATCGTTAAATATGGAATTTCATATCTAACCAAAAATTTATGTAATATAAGTGTTAAAATTGATATTATTGGTACAAAGTAACATAAAGATATGAGGTCATTAAGAAGCCCAGCCAGGAAAACAACGGGCAATTCTTCTATAGATACTTGATGATGCCATAATGAATATATACTTAAACTTATACGAGTAATTAGCTGAAATATAAGGTAAGTCTTTACTAATGTAGTATTAAATAATTTCGCTAGCATATTATCTAAAATCCATTTTTCTATAACTTAGAGCTTCTGCTATATGAATTCTATAAACATTCTTTGATTCCTCAAGATCAGCAATCGTTCTTGCTACTCTTAAAACTCTATTATATGCACGCATTGATAATCTGAACTTAGTAGCTGCTTCATTAAGTAACTCTCTACTATTATCTACAGGCATTGCATATTCTATAAGCAGCTGTCCATCTAAGCGATTATTTGTTCTAATATCATATCCATCATATCTCATTTGCTGTATATTCCTAGCATTCTCAACCATCATAGCAATATTAGCAGTGCTTCCACTTATATCTTCTTTTTCTTCGTCAGAATTATATAAATTAGAACCAGCAACTTCTATATGTAAGTCAAATCTATCAATTATTGGTCCAGAGATCTTCATTTGATAGTCACTACCACATTTTGGAGCCCTTGCACATGCTTTATAAGGATCACCCAAATATCCGCATTTACATGGATTCATAGCGGCTATTAGTTGAAAATTAGCTGGAAATTTTATATGTGAATTTGCTCTGGATATAAGCACTTCGCCAGTTTCAATTGGCTGTCTTAATGATTCAACAACATTTTGTGGAAACTCAGGAAGTTCATCTAAAAATAACACACCATTATGAGCAAGTGAAATCTCTCCAGGTTTAACTTTTTTACCCACACCTCCCCCAACCATAGCAGCCATTGAACAAGAAATGATGGGGAGATCTAAATGGGCGAGTTCTAGTGAGTTTTCCACCTTCTATTTTACCAGCGATAGAAGCAATTGTACTACATTCCAGTATCTCCTGTGCACTCATTTTTGGTAATATACCAGGAATACATTGAGCAAGCATAGATTTACCAGTTCCTGGTGGACCAAACATTAATAAATTATGACCACCGCTAGCTGCAATAGCCAATACACGTTTGGCTATTGCTTGCCCTTTTATATCTTTAAGGTCAGGATAATTAATTGGCTCTTTATCAATTTCTAATTCAGGTAAATTTAAAATCTGTGTTCCTTTGAAGTGATTCACCAATTCAATTAAATTATTGGCGGCTAAAATCCTATCATTTCCAGACCATACAACTTCCTTACCGTTACGCTTAGAACAAATAATACCTTTATTCCTTGCTAAAGCCCCAATAGCGGCTGGTAACGCACCTATAACGGGTAGAATAGAGCCGTCTAAGGATAGTTCTCCCATTATTAGGTATTCCTGCAATTCTTCAGAAGGTAAAACTCCCATGTTTGCAAGTATAGCAGCAGCGATTGCCAAATCAAAATGACTACCTTCTTTCACAAGATCAGCAGGTGCTAAGTTAATTAAAATTTTCTTTGCAGGTAATGCAAGCCCAATTGAAGAAAGTGCAGCTTTAACTCTTTCTCTAGATTCAGCAATTGTCTTATCAGCGAGACCTACAATTACAAAGGCAGGAATACCTTGGGTAATCTGCACTTGCACATCAACATCTGTTATCTCAATACCGCTAAAGGTTAAACTTGTAACATGTGTTATCATATAAAAATATGTTTGCTATAAAATAAATTTTGCTAGATCGAGATTTTTAACTAAGCTTGCTAATTGTTTATCAACAAATTGCTCATCAATAACGATATTACGCTCAGTCATATTGCTGGCATTATAGCTAATATCTTCTAATAAATTTTCTAAAATTGTATGTAATCTCCTTGCCCCAATGTCCTCGATCTCAGTATTAACATTAGTTGCATAATCTGCAATCTTATCAATTGCTTCATCTGTAAACTTTAAGCTTACACCTTCTGTTGCAATTAGAGCTATATATTGCTTTATTAAGCTTGACTCTGGTTCCACCAATATTTTAATCATGTCACTTTTGGTTAAAGGACTAAGTTCAACTCTGATAGGCAACCTTCCTTGAAGTTCTGGTAATAAATCAGATGGTTTTGATAAATGGAAAGCTCCTGATGCTATGAATAAAATATGATCAGTCGTTACAGAACCGTATTTAGTAGTAACACTTGTACCTTCTATTAATGGCAGTAGATCCCGTTGAACCCCTTCTCTACTAACTTCTCCACCCTTCCCTTCAGTTCTTGAGGTAATTTTATCAATCTCATCAAGGAATACTATACCATCATTCTCAACTAAATTTAAGGCTATTTGAGTAATCTTTTCTTGATCAATTAATTTTTCTGATTCTTCTAATGAAATAATTTCAATAGCTTCTTTGACCTTCATCTTTTTCATTTTCGTTTTACTGCTTCCAAGCGCTTTACCTATCATATCACTAATATTTAACACACCCATTGAGGCTCCAGGCATTCCTGGTATTTCAAAACTATTATGACCAACTCCAGGAGAGGTCTCAGCAACACTTATTTCGATCTCTGTATTATCAAGTTCCTGATTTTCAAGCCTTGTTTTAAATTTCTCTCTAGTTTCAAGTGATGCAGACTTACCAACTAAAACATCTAATACCCTATCTAACGCTTTTAAATTAGCAGCATCTTTTACTTCTTTCTTTGCATTTATTCTTTGGGCGTTTACTGCAATTTCGACTAAATCACGTATTATTGATTCTACATCCCTTCCGACATAACCTACTTCAGTAAATTTCGTTGCCTCCACTTTAATAAAAGGAGAACCAGCAAGTTTTGCAAGTCTTCTAGCTATTTCTGTTTTTCCAACACCAGTAGGACCAATCATTAAGATGTTTTTAGGCACTATCTCTTGACGCATTGGATCTTTAACCATTCTGCGACGACAACGATTCCTAAGTGCTATTGATACCGCTTTCTTTGCTTTATGTTGACCTACTATGAATCTATCAAGTTCAGCTACTATTTGAATAGGGGTTAACCCCATTGAGTCTTCTTTAATTTTGTTCTTCATACAACTTTCTCTATAATAATATTATGGTTAGAAAATACACAAATATCAGCAGCAATATTCATTGACTTATGAGCAATTGCTTCAGCAGAGAGATTAATTTCTTCTAGAGACAATAAAGCCCGAGCTGCAGAAAGTGCGTATAGCCCACCTGAACCAATAGCAGCTGCATTACCTTCAGGTTCGACTACATCTCCGTTACCCGTGATTATTAAGATGTTTTTCCTATCCGCTACAATTAACATAGCCTCTAGTCGCCTTAAATATTTATCACTCCGCCAGTCTTTTGCAAGCTCTACAGCGCTTCTAAGCAAATGATTGGAATATTTTTCTAGCTTTGCTTCAAGTTTTTCAAATAAAGTTAAGGCATCTGCTGTTGAACCCGCAAAGCCTGCAATTATACTGCTATTTGACATGGTTCTAAGTTTCTTTGCAGTAGATTTTAAAATAGTATTTCCATGCGAAACTTGACCATCAGCTGCAATCACAACATCTTCCCCTTTTTTTAAACAAAGGATAGTAGTTCCATGTAGTTCTGTTTTTGATGAATGATCTGACATAATATAAATTTTTATAGATTGATTTTATTTTAGCGTTTAACTAATATATACCAAATAATCTTTTACTAGATAAATTGCAAGTTTTTACTTATGAATATATACTCAATATACGTAAATCCAGAAAAAGAAGGCAATCCTTTCATCTCAGTCCAGAATTGTTTTTCATTAACAGCAGCAATTTTTGGTGTTTTGTGGGCTATATACCATAAAATGTGGAGACTGCTATTAGTCATTACAATAGTTTATGTTACAGTGGTAACTTTGCAAAACAACAATATCATTTATGATATGACACCTTTATTTCAAACTATAAGTATGATTGTATTTGGCATATTTGCCACTGATATGCGGGAATATGATTTAGAGAAAAAAGGTTATAAACTAAGAGATATAGTATTAGCTTCATCACAAATTGAATCTGAGATTAAATTCCTTACCAGACAAAAAGATTAGGCTCTGTGAAACCCATTATTATAAATAATAGATCTCTTTCCAAATGCACTTATGAAGAGGAATTTAGAAAGAGGTCTAATGTCCATTGCTAGCTAGGACTGGGTCAATTTAAGGAACGGAGAACACCTTATCATCTCCATTAGGGCAAAGAATCCAGAACTTTTATAGAAATATATTCTATATATCTTCTGGGCTTCTTACTTCTCTTAAAGTGATCATGATTGATCACTTGACTCACCAATAGCTGATAAAACAACTTCATAGCTTTGACTGTCCAAAAAACCATCCATTGTCTTAATAAATTCGCCTGATGACTTACTTTCGAATATGCATGCGAGGTTAGACAATTCATCCTTAATTTGTTCAACTCCAACCTTTCGCTGGATAGAGCCTTTAATTATATCTGCAAATTTTTTTATTTCCTCTTCTGAATACTGCATGCTACCACCATATGATTTCATCTTTGCAATTGCACTATTAAAAAAGCTAGTTAGTATTTTGGTTTTAATTGACGTTTTATCAGCACTATTGTCTTTACTCATATTTTACCTCATTGTTAATTATGTATTTATGAATTTGATATAAGCAATTTTTATGCCATTAATAAATATCTAATCTTGACGCTCTAAATTTGAAAGCAAAGCTTTAGCTTGTTCTTTTACTATTTTTGTAGCTTTAGGAAGTGAAATTATCTTCTTTAAAAGATCTTTAGCCAAGTCTACTTGACTATTTTTTATATACCAGAAAGCTTTTAGAATATTTGCGGTTCCATAAAATTCTTTATTTTCATCGCTAAAATGATCTAAATATTTTTTGAATTTTTCATTTTCTATATTAGATAATTTAGGCTCATCAATGGCTAAACTCAGCCAACATAAACGAGCGTAGGAAGAAGTTACACCGTAATCATGTTTATTATTAATAATTTTTTCTAGTAAAGTTTTAGCTCCATCCTTATCTTTATTGGTAATTTTTATTCCAACTTCTTTTAACAATGCTAACTCACTTATTTTACTATGAGATGCTTTGAGGTCTTGTAAAGATTTTAGCGTTAGATCTACTTCATTATTATTTAAAGAGATAGATTTTACTAAAATATCACCCATCCTCCTATTATATTCAGCTTCTTTATTAGAGTACCAATTATTAACTAACATACAAATAACAACTATTATGGTCAGTAATATTACAATGGGCAAAAGTCGTTTGAAATATCGTAATTTTTTTGCATCACTCTGTTCATGCAAAATTTCTTCTAAAATATCCGTCATTTATTTATACCATATTGTTAAATTTAATTTTGGATTAGCTAGTATAATATCATCTCAGGGCCGTTTACAAGACATGAAATATCATTAGCAAATCTCTCTATTTTGGTAAGACTCCATGCTTACTCACGTTTGCAGCTTAGGTGACATAGAGCACATACTCTATCTAGAACAGCCAAACTTAATCTTCGCATCTTTAGCTCTCTTAACTGAGGATGCAGCTCTACTTGGAAATTCTGCTTCAAGCTTACTGAGCATAGCACAAGCATCCTTCTTTTTATTTAATTCACCAAGAGATAGAGCTAATTTAAGTAAAGAATCCGCAGCTTTTGGACCTTTGGGAGATTGCTTGTAACCTTTTAAGTAATTTATAGAAGCCTTATCAAAAATTTTCTCCTTAAAAAAAACCTCACCATACCAAAAATAAGCATTACTGCGCAATTTACTATTAGGATATTTTTGTAAAAAAGAGCTAAATTCCCCTTCTGCTTCTTTTAATTTATTATCCTTTAATGATGCAAGAGATAAATCATATAATTGTTTATCTTGCGACACATCACCATGAGCTTGAGTTTTAGAAATATCATCTTTATAAGGATCACTCACCTCTTTATTTGTGGCCTCATCAAATACATCAATGTTTCCTATCATAGAACCATCAGGTTTAGTAATGATTGGGTCGTTTTGCACTAAGTTAGGAGATCCAACAGAACTTATATTAATAGATTCAATACGATTTTTAATATTAGATAAATCATGTTCCAATAATTCAATCCTATTAAGCAAAGCTTGAACTTCCTTGGTTAAAGTTTCTATTTTACTATCATCATCGATATTACTACTTGCAAATACAGAAACTGAGCTACAAAAAACTAATAGGATGGCAAAAAATTTTATCCGCATGAAATTTCAATTTTAAAATGTTTAATTTTGTTAAACATAATACTAGAAAACTCAAACTAATCCATAATTTTCTTTCAAGAAAAGCTTTGATTTTAAGAAACAATAATGATATTAAACAAATTAGTTTCCTTAAACTTAAGACATAATTCCTTAATACCACATTATTTATATGAAAATATTTATATGAAAAAAGAAAACATAGAACAATATTTTTTCACTCCTTCAACTAAAAAACTAATTCTAATGTCTATAGGAACTTTTGGATTATATAAATTTTACTGGTTCTATAAAAACTGGAGATTTATAAAAAATACTACAGGTGATGATATATCACCATTCTGGAGGGCATTATTTTCTATATTTTTTGTTTATAGTTGTTTTAAATATATTAAGAAAGATTCCATAAACAACAATCTACCAACAAATTTATCTCCTGGTTTTTTAGCAACTTTCTATATCATAATAGCACTACTTCAGTCTTTCCCTAGCATTCGAGATCAATACTGGTTCTTCCTTGATCTTTTACCATTAGCGCTGTTTAATAAAGTTGCATTAAACGTTAACAAGCATGTAAATCCAGATTTTAAAGTTAACGACAAACTTTCATTTTGGAATATAGTTGGCTTAATTTTTGGCAGTCTAATTCTGTTATTACATTTGATAATAATATTCTATCCAGAAATGTTCGCAGAACATAACCTAGAAAGCGCTTGAACTATCTATCAGAATCCGTAATTTCTACAAACTATTGTCGTAATTAAAAGTTAGGGTTATTGTGGTACCAAGTCCAATGGCACTTTTAAGATCAAATTGCCCTTCCATAAGTTCTACTAATTTTTTCGTTAGAGGCAAACCAAGGCCAGTTCCTTCGTGTTTTTTACTTAATTCGCTGTCAATTTGCCCAAATACTGATAGGGCTTTGGGAATATCTTTTTGGTTCATTCCTATTCCATTATCTATAACTTTAATATAAACAAATTTTTCTAATTCGTTAATTGTTACAATAACCGAAACCGACCCATTTTCATTAGTAAATTTTACCGCATTTGATAACAGATTAAGTAAAACCTGTTTTAATCTTTTTGAATCAGCTTTCATTACTATGTGTTTTAATGGCAAGCTTTCAATTAATTTAACTTTAGCTTCATCTGCTCTTGGCTTCATAAAACGTATTGTTGATGTAATTAGTTTATTTAAATCCAGGTCAGCATGTTCTACCGTTAGTTTATCAGCGCAAGCTTTAGAGAAATCTAAAATATCATTAATAATACTAAGCAAATGATTACCAGAATTATTAATATCTTGTATATATTCTAGATGTTGTTTAGTTTCGGTTTGCACTGGATCAGCCAATATTATTTCAGAAAATCCTATAATAGCATTAAGTGGCGTACGTAATTCATGACTAACATTAGCAAGAAATTGACTTTTTGATAGGTTTTCATTTTCTGCATTAACTTTTGCTTCTTCTAATTCTCTATTTGTTTTAAACTGCATATTAATAACACGTTGTGCATAGTTTGTATTATAAATAATTATAATAAAAAATATTAAGAAGATAATAATAAAAGTTCTAAATACTTTCTGTTCCAGATCACTGATATTTGTCCATTGATCTGTAACATCTGTGTGAATCTCCAACACACTATCGACAGGAAAATTATTAAATTCATTATCTATTATCGGTATATAGCTAGTTATTACCGTAGCTCGTTTTTCAACCTGTATATTACATTTAGAATCATTATTATCTTGGATTATTACCTTTTTAGACAAGACATGGTTTGATATTCCTTTAAAAGCATTTTTAAACCCTTCTGTTTCCATTAATTCTTTAAGAAAGTATCTGTCAATTTTATTAATTAAAAACTCAAAGAAACTATCAATATTATTGGGCTCTAGATTTGATATATTATTTTTATTATTAGTAATGAATTTATCACCATACATATCAAATAGTGAGATTTTAGAATCAAGATTTTTAAAGAATTTAATTGAGTCCCTGATAAATAGAATAAAATCTTGATCTTGTAATAAATCTTTATAATTGTTATTATGAAACTTATGTATAGCAGATTTGTTGTTATCCCAAATATTCTGTTTGTAAATATCTGCTATCCTAAAGTTCTCGTTTGCAACTTGTTTTATAATTATTTCTTCAATCATGAAGTATCTATATAAAATCATACTAATAATGATATTTAGAAATAAGCCGATAAACGATAGCCTGATAATATGTTTATTTTGAATCATTATAGTTATTAATTACATTATGATAGATAGAAGCTCTCTAATTATACCATCATCATTAGGTGGAGGACAACAAGCAAATATATCACTTGGATATTTCTTAACGGAATTACAACCAGGTTCAGTAGTACAGGGGTCTGTATCCAGTATAGATGAAGACGGTAGAGCCATAATTTCTACAAAATACGGAAAATTTTCTATAGATAATTTATTCGATTTACATAAGGGAGACAAAATTAGTTTAACAATTTCTACTACTGAAGAAAGGCTATTAAGCACTATTACATTAATTAACGACTTGCCTAGCAAATCAGTTGAACAAGTGGAATTACAATTTACTAGTAAACCATCTCCAACTAATGTCACGCAAACTGCAAATCCAAAATCACCAATTCAGATAGATATTAGTAACATACCTACTACGCAACATAATTTAAAAGCTACTCTAAACTATTTAAACTTATCTAACCTTAATAAGAATTCAATTCCTTACAAAATTTGGTCTGATGTCAAAAGCGGTTCAACGGTTGAATTTAAAGTGGTTAAAGAGACAAATGAAATTTTCTCACCATATCAAATTACTGGAGAAATAATAGAAGACAGTAGTGACAAAACTAAACAATTAATCAAAACAAGTTTTGGCATTTTATCAACAGATAATGCCAATATACATGTTGGGAAAAAACTGACATTAGAAATTAAATCAGTTAATAATATAGATGTTACTACTAAGCTTAATATCTTGAGTATTAGTGACTTTATGTTTAAATTGAACAATAATTGGTCTGCTTTAAAGCAATTATCAAATATTTTTGTAAAACTAAGACCGAAAAGTAACAAATCAGAATTTGCTAAAATCAATATGGATATTGATGATTCCGACCCAGTACAAAATATAAAAGATATGATTACAAAGTTTATGAATCCTTTCATAAACAAACAAGAAATTAAAACATTATCCGAGAATTTAAGTAAACTCAAAGAATTATATGGAATGCAACCTCCTGTGGAATCAGTGTTTACTGAAGAAACAGAATTAGGAAGAGCCAAAAGGACAGAAAGCATAAACACTACTTTATCTGAGGACAAAATAGATTGCTCTAAACATGTATACAAACCCCCGGTAGAAGTTGAGCTTGGCAAAGGAGCCATTAATATAAAAGAGGATAGTAATAATTGGATTTCATTCTTTATACCTATTTTTGACGGAGAAAAGATTATCAATAATAAAATTTTAATTAGACGTAGAAAGGACCAGATACTTAGATTTATTATAGAAATGTCTTTAGAACAATTGGGTGAAATCCAAATAGATGGTTATGTCAAATTAAGTGTAAATAATATTCCGGAAAGCTTTGATTTAATATTGAAATTCAAAGATTCACCAAATAATATGCTGCAAAATAAAATATCTGAAATGTTCTTATTACACCAAAACTTAAGCGGTATAAGAGGTAGCCTGAATTTCAAACAGGTCAAAGATTTTAAAATAGTTGAACTTGTGTAAATTCTTTAAATCTTAACACATAAAGTGTATTCTATAAATTATACAAAAATAGATTAGAATTATGGCAAAAACTAAAAATATTATAATACAAACATTACCTAAAAAGAAGTTTGACGTATATACCGCAGAACATTTTTATGTAATGGCAGATGGATATTTATCAGAAACAATTAATAATACTTCAAGAGTAAGAGACTCAAGCGAAATGGCTGCTTTATATTTTTTACGCGCTCTAGTTTTAGGTCATAAAAAAGCTGCTTATTCTTTATATGAATCTTTTAACTCTGGTATCGGAGTAAAACAAGATAATTATATGGCTTTTCTTATGTATGGGGTTGCATCAATGCTTGAAGATGAAAGATGTATAACAAACCGAGTAAAAATACCAGAAGCACTAGATATCAAAATTAATATTAATCTCTTAATCGAATTAATTCAAAATACCGAATATGAAATTCCTAATAGTGGAGTAGATATTATGAGGGTAGAAGACCAAATAGATAAATTCAGTTATGCAATCAAACTTCCCTTTGGAACACTAGCTACGTATTTTAATATTACGTCAACTCAAGAAACAGACTCTGAAAACCACATTGAACCAACTACCTATGAAGTACAGGCGATCGGGACAGTAGACACGCAGAATCAAAACAGTGAAGCTAGCGGTTGCTGCGTTATATCATAACTTAAGAAAAACATCTATACTAATACAATAGATCTAATGTATTTCCATCCAATTATTCCCTACCCTAGCATCCACAACCATAGGTACGCTTAAAGGCGATGAATCTTTCATTATAGTTTTAATTATTGGTAAAATTATTTCAACTTCATGAATAGGCGCTTCGAATAAGAGCTCATCATGGATCTGCAGGATTAATTTAGTATCTAATTTGAGTTCTGTTATTTTACGATCAAGATTAAGCATAGCAATTTTTATTATGTCCGCACTTGTGCTTTGAATTGGTGCATTAATGGCTGCTCTTTCTGCAAACTGCCTTATATTATGGTTTTTATCGTTAATTGATGTTACAAAACATTTTCTACCAAATACATTAGATACATAACCATTTTCCCTAGCATATATTTTAGTACGTTCCATATATTCTAAAATACCTGGATATTCCTCAAAATATTTTTTTATATAATCAGAGGCTTCAGTTTGTGAAATATTCAATTGTTTCGTTAAACCAAATGGGCTAATGCCATAAATAATACCAAAATTTATAGCTTTTGCTTTTCGTCTATATTCGCTAGTGATCTGATCTTTATTAATTTTAAAAATACGACAAGCTGTTTGCGTATGTATATCCTCTCCTGATTCAAATGCCTGTTTTAACATTGGAATATCAGCTATGTGACTTAAAATGCGTAACTCAATTTGCGAATAATCAGCTGAAATTAATTTACACTGAGGCTCAGCGATAAAAGAAGCCCTTATTTTATTACCTTCTTTTGAACGAATTGGAACATTTTGCAAATTTGGATCTTGGGAACTTAATCGACCTGTGGTGGTTGAAGTCTGCAGAAAACTTGTATGAACTCTTCCAGTTACTTGATCTATTTGTTTAGGTAATGTATCTGTATAAGTATTTTTTAATTTACTGAGCGCACGCCACCGCAATAGTAAATCCCCAATGAGCAAACCATTTTCACTCAGTTTCTCTAAAATCTCAGCACTCGTAGAGTAAGTTTTAGACTTAGGAGATAGTTTACCAAATGGTAATTGCATTTTTTCAAATAAAACCGCACCAAGTTGTTTGGGAGAAGCTATATTGAACTTGGTGCCAACTTGATCAAAAATCTCCAACTCAAGTTTTTGAATTTCATCTCCAAATTCTTGTGATAACTGATTTAGATATTTTTCATCTAGCTTTACTCCAGCTTGTTCCATCTTATTTATTACATAACATAACGGTAAATCAATCTCTTCATATAAATTTAAAGATCCGTTAGTTCTAATATCTATCAATAATTTATTATAATTTTCTTGAAAACTAGATATTATTCCAGCTACAGTCAAAGGCTCTGTTTCGTCATCCACATCCTTAAATGGACCATGTTGCTTTGTTCCAGCACTGAAAGAATATTGCATTAATTCTAGATCTTCACATGATGTAATATTTGCTTTTGAATCGCAAAATTTTAATAATGTCTTTAACTTCCATGTAATCTTCTTAATTGATTTATCAGCTAGAAGTCTAAAAATCTCGGGTAAAAGAGAATAGTCACTCAAGTGAGTTTCAGCAATAACATAGGATTTATTATCAATTGCTATGATGATATGTAATATTTGCTTCTTATCCCTTGTCAAATAAATTGAAAATAAACCATGATGCTCTATTTCTTTAATTAGAGAGCTGATTTCTTGTTCTTTTGTGAGCTCCAAAATTATTATATTATTTTTTATAATGGATGGAATTATTTGATTATCTATTATTTTAATTTTAAATAAATCTTCTACCCTTTTATGAAGGGATTTAAACCCATATTTAACCAAGAAGCTTGAAATTTTATCAGAAGAAGGGTTGGTAAATTTTAATGAATTTATAGTAAATTCAAGATCAACATTACAATCTAACCCGACCAACTCCCAAGAGATTAAAGCAGAATCTCTTGATTCATTAATCATATTTCTATGTCTAACATTACTTATTTTATCTACCCTATCCAATAATTTCTTAACTGAACCAAATTCTTGAATGAGTAAAGCAGCTGTTTTTGGGCCAATACCACGAATACCTGGAATATTATCAGAACTATCACCGATTAATGCCATTACTTCCCTAACATTCTCTGGGCCAACGCCAAATTTCTTAATTACCATCTCTTCCGATACATATTGATCCTTCATTGGATCATACATTTTAATATTATGATTAATTAACTGCATTAAATCCTTATCTGATGAGATTATAACAATGTTCTCTTCTAGGGAAGACATATGAGTTGCTATTGTTGCTATTATATCATCAGCTTCATACCCCACTTTTTCAATTATTGGAAAATTTAAACTAGTAGCAACTTCTCTCATAATATCTAATTGATCTAACAAATCCTTTGGTACAGGGGGCCTGTGAGCTTTATATTCATTATAGATTTTATGACGAAAATTCTTCCCTCCAGCATCAAAAACTACGACAACATGCTCGGGTTTAAAGTTATTTAGCACTTTCAGTAACATTGAAGTAAAGCCATAGACTGCACCAAGCTGCAACCCTTCTTTATTAGTTAAAGGCGGCAGAACATGAAATGCTCTAAATACAAAGCCATAAGCATCTATTATTAATAACGTGTTTTTTTTTGTTTCCATAATTATTTGCTTTGACGCCCTGATATCTTGTTGGCTTCTAGCAATTCATCTTGTGTATTAACACCTATTACAATGTCATCGTCAGAAGATAATAAATAAGATACTTTCTCCCCTGTATTTTTAGTTACTTCTATTATTTTGGTCAAATATAGCTCTCTATCCATATCAGATCTATGCCCATTTATCATTAAGGGTAAATATTTTTTTAGTATGGTGGGTGCAAATGCCATGATACCTGAATTACAGTGATTTATACTTTTCTCTTCCTCATTTGCTTCTTTAAATTCAACTATTTTAATAAAATTGTCAAACTTATCTGTAACGATTCTACCATATTGGCTAGGATCATCCCGTTTAAAACTCAATGTTACAATAGAAGATTTTGTTGAATCTAGGTATTCTAAAAGCTCTATAATAATTGCGGAGGAGATAAACGGATTATCACCATAAATTACTACATTAGTTTTATTCGGGTCAATTAAATCTAAAGCTGAGTAAACTGCGTGAGCTGTACCAAGGGGAGTGGATTGCAGAGCAAATTTACAAATATCTTTATAATTATCTAAATATTGCACTAATTGCAAAGAATGGACTAAAATTAAATCATTTGTTACAGATTTAGCATTATCAATTACCCTCTCGATCATTGGCTTACCGCCTACTTCATGAAGTACTTTAGGTAAATTAGAACTCATTCTACTTCCATTACCAGCAGCTAGAATAATTATTTGATAAGGCATTTTAAAACATTATATTAAGTTGAATATAATTATAACATATACTACGCGCAAAGAAAGAGCTGATATATATAGGCACTCTTATGCAATTATCTCTTCATCTGCATCTTGTATTTCTATATCTGATGTTTCTTTATAATTTAAATAAGCTATCTTCCTAGATAGAGCTATATCTTTTAAACCTTCACAAACTTTGTCAAATACAGGTTTTGGAAGAATTGCGTTTGTAATAATTTCAATAAATTTATTGTTTAACTCAAGACTAAAAGATGGAGTATGAAATTCTGGCCCATCAACTTTCCTAGCAATAGTTATAAAATTACCTATTATTTGGCTATTGCAATAATCATATTTACTAAGCATTTTTTTAGCTAATTTATTAATATACATATCAGATCTTGAACTATAAGTAAAAGACAAAGCAAGACTGAGCATCACACGCTGCCTATGGCTAAATGGAATATCTGAGGAAAGAATAAATTCTACAACAAAATTAGCCCGGAGTGTTTTATCGATATTTTTATTAAACTGAGCAAGCATAATAGCAAGGTCTAAGGTCGCAAGTGTTGTAGCATCTGGTTGAACCAAAAGATTGGCAATCACATTGCTATATTCCTCAAGTTTACAAATCGATTCATCTAATTTAACTAAAGATTTTACACGCTCATAAACGATATTTTTTTTCTGCTCGGATTCAGATAAAGCTACAAACCTTACGCCTTCTTTCAAACCATAATTGGAAATAACAATTTTTTCAGGTGCAAACACTTCAATTAACGCTTTTGCAACTAGAATAGCTTTATAATCAATCTTTCTTTGTTCATATTGTGGTTTAATCTTATGAATACGATCTAATTTCTCAAGATAAATCTGGAAATCCACTTTTTCAATTTCAAGATTGTGTAAATTTTTCAGCGGATAATGGACAAAATCCATATAGAAACGTCCAATAAATCTGAAAGCACCACCAATTAAATATAGATTTTTATAATTTAATTCCCCAAATTCTTCTTTTATTGTACTTATAATAATTTCAAGATCACATAAATTTTTTTCAGTCATCACCTTAGTTCCAAGAGGTAACGACTTTAAGCTACCAACTTTTTTATTACATATTTCTACTAATTCTAGGCTTCCTCCACCAAGATCAGCAGCCAGACCATCAGCATCATTAATTCCAGAAATTAATCCCGCAGCTGTAAGATAAGCTTCCCTATCCCCTGAAATTACATCAATTGTAATATCAAATTTTTCTTTGATGATTTTTCTAAATTCTTCTGCTTTCGGGTGGCCTCTTAATACGGCTGTTGCCACACATTTAACTTGCGTAACTGATAATTGTTTGAAAATATGAATTAAATACTGCAATGACAAGTATGTTTGATGCTTAACTTCTAAATCTTCTAACTGAAGTAAACTTAAAATGTCACTTTTAAATTTATCATTAAAAATCTCTGGAGCTCCTAAAGTATCCTGCTCGTAAACTACAGCTCTTATAGCATTAGAACCTATGTCAATAATTGCTGATCGCATGCAATACCCTTATTAAAAACCCATTTATTCACTAGATCTCTTTTGAAACTTCACCCCGTTAACCGCTAGCTTATTTAGTTTCGAAAGAGATATACTAATATTTAATGACACCATAGACTTCACCTAAAAGAACCGTAACATACTGCCGTTGCTACTTTAAAAAACATCGAACTGATATACAAATTACGTTCAGAGAAGCTCTCAAGAAGCCCATTAAAACTTTGACAGTAAACTAACCTAGAATATTCTTATTGTCTAGCCTATTTTGCAGCAATTTCTGTATCTTTTTGCGGCTCTTCTTTAGCCACCTTATATTTATTAGGATTATATGGTTCTTGAGTAGGCACAAATGTAGGAGGTAAAAGTCTACGTTTGAAGAACTTATCTTCGAAATATTTAATTTTCAAAGATTTGATTGGAGGAAATGACTCAATTAATACAATTTGCTCATCCCTAGGTAGCTGTATTACTTCCTGAGGCAACAATAGAGCTCTTTGAACCGATGATACATTTTTAGTTCTGGTAGACATGTTAAGGTCAAAGAATATAGGCTTACTAAATGACTCTTGTTCAACAGTTTTATTACCACAAAGTTGTGAAATCAAATTAGCTGTTTCATAGTTATTAGCAGCAAAAGTAATACGGAATGTAGAGTTTGATAAGAATGAATTCATTCCAGCTTCTTCATAAGTTCCTTTTAATTGCTGTGTATCTTGGATAATCAAAAACAACCTTACTCTGTAACCACGGAAATATGCAATACCAGACTTAAAAGTTTCCATTTTACCTAAGGTTGGGAATTCATCTAGTAAAAACATAACACCATATGGCTCTTCTTTTAAGTCTGGCATTTTCCTACTTAAAAATTCTGTGGATTGCTGATAGAATACTTGCATCAATTTTTGTAAACGCTGAATATTATCTGGCGTTAGCCCAACATAAACAGTTGTTCTTTTCTTTTTAAATTCAAGAACGTTAAAATCTGAAGAAGCAGTTGCAGCATCGATCAAAGGATTTGCCCATAATTCCAAAGAAGAGTTCATAGTAGATATAACACCAGAACGTTCTTTATCAGCTTTTTGTAGGAAAGCTGCTATGTTCATATAAGCGACAGGATGTATAGCTTTTCCTAAAGTATCTAGAACAACAGCTAGATTGTAAACCACGTCATCACTACGCATTGTTCTTACTACTTCACCAAAGGACTTAGTTTTGCTTGGATCAGCAATGAGATATAGCACTATCCCTAAAAACAAACTTCTTGCTTCATTATTCCAAAAATCTTTCTCTGGCATAATTAGATTTGAGATTTTTTGTACGTCATCAACCATCTGTCCAGGTTTACTACTAACCCAATCAATCGGATTATAACAATGCGTTATACCATCTGGATTGGATGGTTCCCAAACAAAAACCTGCTGCCCTTGTTTAGCACGCCAACCAGATGTGAGACCATGATTCTCAAGTTTAATATCATGCACAACTACAGAATGATCCCAGAATAGCAAATTTGGAATTACAAAACCAACACCTTTACCAGAACCTGTTGGAGCAAAAAGCAATGCATGCTGAAATCCATCAGAAATAAAGTACCCTCCACCATCTTTACCCAACATCATACCTTGTTTAGAGCGGAGTCCAGCTCTGTCTATTTCAGATGGACCGGCCCAATTTGCATCTCCATATACTTTTTCTTTTGGAGTAAAAAATTGTAAACTTTTTATTTTTTGGAAGTTTTTACAATACATAATAACAACAACTATTACCGGCAAAATTATAGCTAATAATAATTTAAGCTTGAGATAATCATAAGCTACAAAACTTAGTTGAGCCCAAACTTGGATAAGCCATTTGGTCCATTTATATAGAATATTAATAGCATTAAAATCTAATCCTATCTTATCAAAATCACGAGTAAAGCTAGCAATTATTGCTCCACTAATCCATAATGTACAAAAAATCACAGTTGGATGAATGATACCATGACCAAAAATATTTCTAGCGATTTTAATAATTTTATGCCATTCCATTGTCTTTTCTTATGCCTTTAAAATATATTTCTGAAATGTAACGTTTACCGCCACTACCACGTTTTAATTGTATTACTATATCAATAACAGCTAATATGTACTTTTTTATTTCGTCAGGCGGCATACCAAGCCCCGCCTGCATCACCATTAATTTTAATTGTTCTAAAGCCATAGTTGGGCTATCCGCATGCAAAGTCGATATTGAACCTGGATGACCAGTGTTAATCGCCCTAAGAAAACTAAATGCTTCCGCTCCCCTAAGCTCTCCTACAATAATACGATCAGGACGAAGTCGTAAACATGCTTCGATTAAATCTTGTGTAGTAACTTTGGCACGGCCTTGACCACCTTTTGACGCAAGTAAATGAACTTTGTTTTTATGATTATGTAAAACAATCTCACGAGCATCCTCAACGGTAATTAATCTTTCTTCTATTGGGATTTCTCCCAAAGCAGCATTAGTAAATGTTGTTTTACCAGTTGAAGTACCACCACTAATAATAATATTCTTTTTAGAAAGAACTGCATGCCTAAGAAATTCTTTAAATTCTTTCTCTTTTAAATAGTTAGATAAAATAATATCGTTTTGATCTACTACAGTCTCAGTTGCTATAGAATCAAAAGCCCCCATTTTAGCATATTCGTCTAGCGAGAGGTTCAATGTACCACCTTTCCTAATGGAATATGCTACAGACCCAGTCATGCAGGCTGGAGGAAACACCACTTGTATACGATAACCATTTGGCAATGTAGCAGAAAGTAATGGTCTTTCTTCTGAAATAATCTGGTCAGTTGATTGTGCCACAAGCCTTCCAAGTCCCAACAGATGATCAAGATCAATTTCTGGAAACTTTTCCATCCTTTGGTCTCCACCCTTTTCAACCCAAACTTCACCTGGTGTATTGATCATAATTTCATTAACACCATCTTCAGCAAATAAATTTCTAAACGGTAATAAATATGTTTCTAAAGCCGCAAAACTCATTGCACTAACCTTGACTTACCTATTGCAGCTTTAGGAAATGTATAATCTTTATTAACGTAGATTTTTATTAACGTTCCCTGATCTATAGTTATAGTTGGCTTAAATTCATGTTGGGTAACCATGTCTTTAACAGTACTAGTCACATCTCTAAATGCCTGTTTAGAAGCATCTTGAGCCTGTGTTGGTGTAACAGCAGCGGCAGTATTGGTAAGCAAACCAGAAGCTGCAGTGGCAACTGCCTGTAATATAACTTTAAGCTTATCTGTGTCAGTCGTAGCACCAGAAGAGTTATTAATGTTATTACACGCTGAGGCAATCGAAGCAAAAGCAGTTGATGTTTTATCACTTATTGCAGAGAGTGAAGTAGAACAAATTTGTGTTATCTTAGCACTCGGCGCTAAATTTGTATCGTTGTTTATTGCAATAGCACCACTTTGCATTGTATTTGCCATTTGAATATTTTGAGTAGCCGCTTGAGATTTAGCGGGGGGAGAAACTACTTTATCAAGAGCATTTGCAAGACCTATGTTAAAAGCTGACATTAATATTGCATTTGAAAGACGCTCTTTATATTTATTATCAACTCTCCCATGTGTTCCGCTCTTCCCAAGACCATCAACTGCTCTACCAGCAAAATTAAGAATATATCCATTTGGTAAATCTATTCTTATCCAATCTATGGAAATCCTACCATATGCGCCAGCAATAGAAGTTGAGTAATTTCCAAAAACTCTAGACCCTTTTGGAATTAAAATAACTTTTCCACCTTCGGAAAATACGTCTCTACCTATTACCGCCCTAACCTCACCTCCAAAATCTGTATTAATTCCACTTTCTAATACAGCATCAATTATTTTCCCTCTACCGAGGATAAACTCCATATTTCCGCGTTTTTTAAAATCAACTTCTTGCTCGATTTGATCAGGGGTTTTATTACTTTGTACTCCAGAAATTAGCACTATAGAAGATTTTCTTTTACTAAGTTTACGTTTTTTTGTTTCTTCACTTTCTACAATATTTGACGAAGCAAGGAATGTTTCAGTAGGTTGCAAAACAACAGGAATACTTTGCTGTGGCAAAGGAGTCGGTGGCGCTATCATTTCGCTTACTTTTGGTTCTTTTAGTTCTTTTGTTTCAATTGCTATGTTAGAAACAGGTGGTGGTAGCGAATCTCCAGGGTCCACTAATTTTGGAGGATCAGGCAATTGAGGAATAGCAGGAACGTCACTGACAGCATTTTGAGCCGGCTTACTAATCTCAGTTGGTTTTACAGCTTTAGTTTCTTTTATATCTGTCGTCTTACCACTAAAAAATAGGTGAAAAAAAATATAGCCAAAAACTAGGCAAATTACAACTAAAATTAAAATACTTTGCTTTGGATTTGCACCAACTTTTGAAAGTTCCTGACGCACTTGTGGCAATTCTTTTTCTGGTATCTCTACCTTATTATTGTTTTCAGTATTAGGCTCATTTTGTTTTGTCATATAATTAAAATAGAAATAAAAAATTAGCTATTAGATAAATTGTGTTTTTTCTTTGGGTAATAAAATCTAATAACATAAACCAGATCCTTTTCTTCACCTTCTTCTAACTCTTTTGCAACAATATCAAATTGATAAGTTCTTTTGTTTGTTATAATAGTCATATTCGTTCTTATATTCTTTTCTAGCGGCTTAATAAATAACCTGTTAGCTAGAGGTGTAATCTTCCAAGAATAAGAATCGCCTAAAGTTATTGTTTGAATTTCTTCATTTTTAGCAAATTCTATATGAGATTGGAATCCAAAATGAAGTACCAATAAATATACCTCATTAGGATTATATATATAAGTTTTTATCCTATTATCCGTTGTAATAGGCAAATCATCTTCAAAACCAAAACTAGTTAAAGAACTTAAAGAAATTATTATTATCAAAATTAATCTAGCTATTATCATCGTCTGCCCTATAACCGTTCACTTGAAATCCAATTGGATTTATATCTCTTTCTGCATCTGTTAACTCCATTGCAACATAGCTGAAATCTACCAAAGCCAATTTATTATAAATCCTTTTCTCGCCTAAATTTTCATTCAATGAAAACCTTACCATATATTTATTCTTGCCAAGTATTGACCATGATTTTATTACTAAAAATGTTGAATTTTTTTGACCATACATCAAAAGCGGATCAACTAATTTATTTTTTATATAACTAATATATGTCCAATAAACGTTATTAGAAGAATATAATCTGACAGTTTTTCTTGCTTCAACTTCGAAATCAACTGGATTATACGTTTCCCTAGCAATTAAATATTTTTTTATGAAATATTTTGCTAAAGCTTCGTTCCCGTCAAGAATTTCCGTAGAAACAGGATTCACTACTTTTGCTATACCAGTACTGTCATCTATTTGGACAACAAAGGGGTCAAACTCCTTTAAGTTAATGACAACAACTGCAGAGACTATCGACACAACAGAAACAAAAAGAAATAGGATTAATACTATAAATAAAATATTGCGTTGCACCGTTAGCTTATCATATCTTTCCTCATACCAATTTCTAATAATCTTAACAGATTTATTATCTATTTGTATATCTGATTCAGGACCATTCTTAGGCTGGAATCTTTTTAAAATTGAAGTTAAGTCAAGCATTTTATTATATATACCATTTGGTTTAAGCGATCATGATTGATTAATAATGATTATACACACAATAAATCATCGAAGTCATTATGTATTGTATTTTAAAATAAAATAAGTAAAAAACGCTCATGAAACCTTTTTGACTGAAAAATTTTATTAACTAGTTGCTTTTGTATTATAATTTCCGACAATATTAAATATATTATATAAAGAAAAAAAATAACAAAAAGAAGATTATTAAATTGAATAGATACTTGCAAAATCATAAAGATAGTATATAAACATACCATATATGTTTATGGCCCCTTCGTCTAGTGGTTAGGACACTACCCTTTCACGGTGAAAACACGGGTTCGAGTCCCGTAGGGGTCACCATTTAATTGTTTATTTCAAGCAACCGGCTAATAACTAATAGTGGGTCTCGTATCCACTTTAATCTTCGTTATTATTACCGCTACAGAAAATATCACACCACACAGCTATTCTCACTGAAAAAACTTAAATAACCTAATCTTTTGGATATTTGTTTGCTTTATTATATTTATCGTAAACTCAAAATAAATATACTTCTCTTAATTATTTAAAAACCACTAAAAACAAATCACAAACTAATATAACCAAGATTATTGGAAAATTCTATTGCTATGCATTCTAGAATGTTCCATAATGTAATTAGTTTGTTACTTATCTTAACTTTTACTTGTCATCCTATGTAACTTTTACATAGCTGGATGTACAAAAGGAGATATTAAGTGGATTATAAATCTATCATTAAATTAACCTTCTTATTACTATATTTTTTTACATATAATATTATTGCAGAAGCTGTTATGAGACAAGTTATTGCCCCAAATGGAAGAGTCAGATGGGTAGATGATGCACCAGCTGCTCCAGCTTTTAGATCCGGTTGGGTACATGCACCAAGAATTGCTCCAGCCATACATGCCGTAGCACCTGTTGTAATTGGTGGAGGGGGCGCAATGGCACCACTCATGCCACCACCCGTTTTTGGTGCCATGATGGCACCAGCGCCTGGTGCTGCATTATTCCATGCAATTCTTATTGCCCCTCCACCCCCAATTTTTGGAGTCGGAGTTCTAGGTGGTGGCATAGCGCCTGTAGGGGGAGCCCTACCTGTGGGCCTTGGAGGCGTAGGTGTTATGCCAGTAGGAGGCGGGCCTATAGGCGGTGTAGGCGGAGCACCAGTAGGAGGCGGCATGCCTGCGGGCCTTGGAGGTGTAGTTGCTATGCCAGTAGGAGGCGGGCCTATAGGCGGTGTAGGTGGAACACCCTTAGGTATATATATCTCACCATTAAGTAATTCACTACCGCAACAAGCTATGGCTGATACTCTGTTTCAACAACTTCAAGCATCTACATTAGAAATAAAAATAGATGATAGAAATTATAAAATAGCTTTAGATGATAATAACATTAATATAGAACAAGGTGTTGTTTGGAGCAAAGTATTCTACTTATCTTCTAACCATAAAGCATCTATTGGAACTCTTGGCTATAATAGCGGTCAAATAGGCACAATGTTTGGCATTGACAAAAGATTGAAAACTGGCTTAATAATTGGTATAGCTTATACAGGCGTTAACTCCAGTATAAAATTTAAAGATGATAAGAATGGGAATAGTCATGAATTTAATACTAATATGGCGACCATTTATGGAATGTACAAATTTAACTCAGACCTATTTATTAATGGTCAATTAAAATATGGGCTAGCATCTATCAATACGACAAGCATATATGGGAATCGTACATTATACGGCGATAGTACAGCTTATATTCTTGGTAATAATTTAGAAATTGGACGTAATATTCAACTTTATTCCCCAATAATATTCACTCCCAAATTAGGTATATCTTATGGTGAGGTTCGAGTTCCTGGATTCAAAGAAGAAGGCAATGGGTTTGACACTAATATATCCCGTAGAATAGAAAGAAAAGCTATAGTTACTCCTGGGATAGGACTAAAGTCAGTTATAAATAATAAATATTCCGTTGTAATACCTGAAATTCATTTTAATATGAATCATGCTTTCTATATAAAAAATAGCCTCCCCAGAATTAATGTGGTGATAAATAATACTAATAATTATATTAATATTTCTAAAGAAGAAGCTATTAGAACTAATTATGTAATTGGAGCTTGTTTTAATATAGTAAAACATAAAACTGTTGAATTTGGATTTGGTTATGATTATACCGTTACTCCAGATTATTATAGTTCACATTCTATAAATGCTAAGCTTCGAATAAGTTTATAAATTATTAATTCAAGATAGTCTTTAACTAAGGTTAATTTTAAAAAACGAATATAAAAGGTACTTTATGTTAAACAATACTAACAGCTGCACATACTTATTTAAAAATTGGTGTAGCACTTGCTGCTGCGGGATTAATGATTTTTTTAGGAAGTGCATTATAAACCATACCCCTGCCAGCGCATCTGTAGAATTGACATTCTATATTATAGACAAAGAAATAAGAAATATTATAAATGAAAATGCGGCTTATAAAGCAGCTTTCAATAAACAAGATATAAAATGGATAAAAACATACATTGCAATACACCTAGCAAATATCAAAACTTATAAGATTCATAGCAAGTTCAAAGAGGATACAAAAAGTATTATAGAAAATGCCTATGAGAAAAAACTTGTATTACTTGCAGCAGTAGCTGAGGAAGAAAAAATGTTAGCGGAGGAAACGTAACAAGCGCTAATTGGACGATCCAACGACGCACATGAGGAAATGCAACAAGTGCTAATTGGACCATCCAGCGACGCACATGAGTGCGCATTTCCTGTTTAACAGTCAAAATGTTGTGTATTGCCAAATAACAATCAATTCCCCAAGGAGGAATACATATACTTAAATAACTGTTACCTAATTCAATATGTTTTACTATATTAGACCCCTTGCATAAATCTGCTTCTGCTAGCGATTTATGCAGAAGGCCTGTTCTCAAAGTGAAATTCGAGCTGTGGTGATTCTATATATTCTCTAAACTTAACACCTATACCAATTAACCTAACGTGCAAGCCTTTTCTGCTTAGAGCGTGCTCAAGAAGAATGTTAAAAAAATCTATATTTAGCACAGAGTTTTTTCTCTCCATAGTTGTCTGACTAAAATCTACAAACTTTAATTTTACAAAAAGGCCAGCTATTTTATTATCTTGATTCTTACTTAGGCGTGTAAGTAATTTTTCATATAAATCTAGAATCTTACCTTTACATTCATCTATATTACTGAGGTTTTTTTCATAAGTCATTTCCACACTAACGGATTTTATAGTTCTAATTGTTTGTACAGTTTTATCATCAACGCCTCTTGCTAAATAATATAAATCACTTCCATATTTACCAAACAAATTAAATAAAGCTTCATGACTAAATTTCTGTAGATCCGCACAAGTTATAACACCTAATTCATGTAATTTTTTAGAAGTTACTCGCCCTACCCCATATATTTTACTAGCAGGCAATTTAGCAATAAATACATCTCTATCTTCTGCTCTTATTACGTACTGGCCGTTTGGTTTATTCCATGCGCTTGCTATTTTAGCCAAAAATTTATTAAAAGATATTCCAGCAGATGCGTTCAGTTTTTCATATTGGTAAATATCTTCTCTGATTGCTTTGGCAATTAATGTAGCACTTCCATTATATAGCTGACTATTTGAAACATCTAGAAAAGCTTCATCTAGTGATAATGGCTCTATTATTTCTGTATATTTTTTAAATATCTTATGAATAGATTCAGATACAGCTTTATACTTATCCATATCCACCGGTAATAAAACAAGGTCTCTACACTTGTTAAGCGCTTGCCAAGTAGGCATTGCAGATCTTATTCCATATTTTCTAGCTTCATAATTACAAGTGCAAATTACTCCTCTTTGTTTGCTACTTCCCCCAATTGCTACTGGTTTATTTTGTAAATATGATTTGTCTCTGATCTCAACAGCAGCATAAAAACAATCCATATCAATATGTATTATTTTCCTAAGTTGATTGGCAGAACATTCTTCCATATTAAAACACACCGTAAAAAAATCAGATGATATAAAAATCGATTATAATTTTAAAAAATCAAAAAGGAAATAGAGGAAGAGAAAAAGTAAAATTAAAATTAAAATACTATTGACATTGTGGTATTATGGAAATAAAATTACTTCCATAATAATTTATTTATGGAGAATCCATCAGGTCATAGGAAGCTCCGCAATCCATAATATAGTAATTGTCAAGGAACAAGCGTGACATCTCTCTTGTTACAGAGACTCTCGTGTTCACTATGACACCTACACTAAAATATCAACTTTACTTAGATTGTGAAATAGATATAGAAGTTTTAAAATTTTGGGAATTAAACTTATTTATATCTTGGCTAATTTCCATATAAAGATTAATCATTGGCGGAAAATTGGTGTGAAATAATTTTTGTTGGAACTCAATCAAATCATTTGCATTTCTACAATTTAGCAAATCCTTAGATAGGGCTATGTTTTGCTTAATATTATTACTTATTGACGATGATAATTTATTTAAAATTTCTTGCGTTAAATTTGCACCAGTTTTGGCCTCTAAATTCTCATAAATATGACAATTGGTTGAATCTAGCTGATGATGTACAGGAATTTCCTTTTTCTGAGGTTCCTTATTTATAAATAATTCTAATATTTCAGTTTGAGGGAAATTTTCTTTTTTATCAATTGATTTTGTATTTTGGTCAGTTGCTGCAAAAGAGAATGGATCTTCCATTTGTGTAAAAACTTGCATCATTTCTACATCTATTTGCTCTGTTTTGTTTATTGTTTGTTGTAATGATGGTTTCTTTGGTTTATGTCTCATAAATTAGTTCTCCTTAAGTTTATTTATGTAATATATAAGGTTATTATGATAAATTTACTTAAAATAACAACCTAAGGATTATTGACGAATATGTCTTAAATTATTTAATTCTGTTACATTTAAAGCGCAATTAGAGCGAATTGGATTTATATCTATTCCACCTCGTCTTGTATATCTCGCATAAACAGTTAATTCATCTGGTTTACAAATGTTTGTTATATCATTAAAAACACGTTCAACACATTGTTCATGAAATTCATTATGGTTTCGAAATGAAATTAGGTATTTCAACAACGAATCATGAGCTATTTTTCTTCCCCGATAACTAATTTGAATGGATGCAAAATCTGGCTGGCCAGTAACCAAACAATTGGATTTTAGCAAATTTGAATATAATTTTTCTTCTACATAAACTTTATCATGAGATAATTGCAGTATATCTGGATTTAGCTGAGAATTATCGGAGTTACCATCAATGTCTATTAAATCCAGATTGTGACCTGCAAATGATGTTAGACTCATATTATTATATGAGTCTAACTTTTTTATCATTACCAATATAGGGGATTTCAACAAATCGTTCAAATCATTTTCTATTATTTGTTTAACAATATTTTCATTTTGAAACATCGTATTATTAAATGAATTTAGGTAATATTTAAGTGATTTGGATTCTACAATATTTTCAGAATCTAGCGAAATAATTAGTTCTAATATCCTAACTTCAGGCTTACCTTTTATATTAAGCCAAGAAAATTCATAACAGTTCCAAATATCAAATCCAAAAAAGGGCAATGGATATGTTATGTTAATTTCTTTTCTTCCTAAATCACGACTAATTGGATAAAGCAAGTTCTTATCATATTTATCTTTATATGAAATATTTTGTCCTAATATCATGGATACAAACTTATTATTTTAATTTCTCATTATCAAATTTAATTTCATATGCTCAAATAAGCAAGTAATTATATATATATAAAATACTTGCTTATAATTTGATAATATATTAATTTCACAATAATCTATTTTACATAATACAGGAACTATGAGCAAAATAAAATCTGCCACTGCTACAGCCCTCCTTACTCTATTTGGTATTGGAACGACATTAAGTTATGCCCTATATCAAGGATATCAACGTTCAATATCACCATCTAGTCTTGAATTAGGCTTAGAAAAGTTAGGGTTTAATGGCCGCAATAAAGATGGTGCGATTGTTACCAAAGCAAAGCAACAAGAAGCTTTGCTCAAAACTTTATACTTTGCTGGGTATTTTACGCCTGAACAATTATGGAAAGATATTAATAAGATGGGAGGAATTAAAGACCCGCAAGAAACCTTTAAATCTATTTATAATGTAATTGTTAAATCTGGGGCTAATCAAAGTGATCCAAGTAAATTTAACGTTAAGTATTTACGTAAAAACCTCTTTAATTCGTCGGATTTAGATACACAAGACGTTGAGGATTTAATATTATATATATCTCAACATGCATTCGATCGTAAAATAGGTCAAGAGCGAAATGAGTTGGTTGCTAAGAAATGGACGGAACAATATAAAGGGGAATATTTAAGCGAAGCTAAACAATTAGGCCTTATTGACCGTGAGCTTCCAAGTTTAGCAAAATATGATCTTGGTTGGATAGCAGGAGCTTCTAGAATTGGCGCGCTTACTAGGTTAGAAGATTACCAATATACTTTATCAAAAGGAATTACTATAAATGGAGAGACTTTAATACTCGCTGGACAACGTGAATTATGGGCTGATATTGATGGAATTACCCCTATAGTACGCAAAAGGTTAGAAAAAGCCCTCGAAGAAAATAGCAACATTGATAATTTAGATGTTTCTCTTCCTGTCGGCAAGGATGATGCTAGGGTTATTGAAGGAAGAGAATATATGTTAGGTTTAGCAGGGAGATTGGGTATTGAACTAGATAGGGATCAACCATTTATTACATATAAAACCAAGGAAGAATGCCCAGCGGGGCGTTTTCCCGATAGGACCTATCCTAACTACAATAATAAGGAAGAAAAAAATAAACTAACTGAAACCCTAATGTCACAAGATCTATTAAAAACTTATTTTGGCAATAAAAAAGTTGAGATAGTCGATACCTCAGAAGAAAAGCATGTAAGGCCTAATACTTCCACAACCGCTCGTGATGCAGCAGAAAATTTGGTTAAAAGAATTAATGAGGGTGAATATGGAGACAAAAAGCCTTTTGTAATTCTATTCCAAACCAATCAACCATATATTGAGCGTCAAACCTTAGGTACACAAACAGAAGTGGATAAAGTTCTGAAAAAATATGGTTTAGATAAAAAAGGTTATTCTATCAAAATTGAAGGTGTAGGCTTTGGAAATAAGCAAGACGTTCCAGTAATACATTCTGAGCTTGCAGCTCTAGTTGCTGAAAAATGGAGATATGATGCAGCGCAAGATGAAGCTCTTGATATAACTCCGAAACGCCCAATCGAAACTCTATTATTTCAAACTCGTGAAAATGACTCAGTAACACCGGAATATCATGAACCAGATCAACCTCCTTTTAGTTTAATAGGATATTTCAAAGAAATTTTTGATGGTTATTATGAGTAATTAATTGCTGCAGTTCTCCAGCCAAGATGCTGCTCAGAGGAAATGGCATGCGTGGTCTTTTTTGTTAAAATATAACACAACTCTCAAGAATTGCTTTTTCTGCACCAATAATTGTGCTAGATTCATTATCCTCTATCTTTTGAACGAAACCAGGTTCATGATTAATCACTATAAACTCATCTGATTCTTTCGACAGTAATTTTTTTTTGGGAGATTCAAGGCGATCAGGAACATAAATTCCAATACCATTTTCATAATCTATTGATTCAAATTCTGAATATACCTTAAACGTAGTCAAAATATCAATTTGCTTATCTGCTTTGTAAGAAACTATATTTTTTTTGATGAATTTAACATATTTTTGTACAGTTTTGAGTTCTTCAAAAGTTAGATTTCTTGGCTTACTCAAAAAATTTGGCATATTTAATGGCCAAATAGGTACTTCACCTTTCATTAAATTTATACAATTTGGATCGCTTAGCTTTTCACCTATAGCGGCAAACAATACTGCTCTATCCGTGTTTTGCATCACTCCATAGCCATTGTCATATAAATATGCTAAAAAAAAGGCGGCAATATTTTGACCGAAAACTATGGCTTGTTTTAAATAGTCTGATGTAGTTTTATAATATTTGTCAGCTTCATCTAAACCACTTTTATTTCTAATTTGTTCAGCCTCTCCTAATAGACATTTAGCATAGTTCAGCACGTTTTCTGGAGTTCTAGATATCGTGCAGTTTTCATCAATATATTCACTATTTGGTAATAAATGTATATTCCTATTCGTTTTCATAAAATCAATTTTCACTATCTGAGGTTCAATATAGAAAAGATTTTACAAAAACTTAATGAAATAATAAACAAATAAATAGGTTTTTAATCAATTTTCAATAATTAGGATTTTGTATGTTGTATAATTATTTGTGATCCTTAAGGAAATGCATCATTACCGAGCCCGCCTTTAGGCAGGCTCTGGGTGACGGTTACCTATTCCTCCTGGAAGACTCCACGCGGCTTTGCCGCTCGGCAGTAATGAGCTGCACAAGTACCGCTCACTCCAAATCAATATCTCGGATTTTATATTTAGTAAGTGACGTTACTTGCTTTGTAAACCCAAGCAACATACCAATTCCTATTGAGATTGCTATGGTGGAGGAGCCGCCATAACTAATAAATGGCAATGTCATGCCTTTTGTTGGTAGTAAATTCAGCGTAACACCAATATTGATAATGGATTGAAGACCAAACTGTGAGATAATGCCTATGGAGGCAAACTGGACAAATTTATCATTCTCATTTATTAACTTCAGCAAGCTTCTTATTACTATAAAAGCAAAGGTTCCAATAACGATAAGACATATAATTGCACCGAATTCTTCTCCTGCAACAGCAAAAATAAAATCAGTATGGGAATCTGGCAGAACCTGCTTCACAGAGCCTTCACCTGGACCTATACCGTACATTCCACCATGCTCAAAAGCCATCAATGATTTGGTCACCTGATAATTTTCACTACTGTCTGGATCGAGAAAATTATTCACCCTTTTCGTTACGTGAGGCAGAAAAAAATACGCACCACTAATTCCAAACATACTGACGATAAAAGCAAGTATTATCCATAATAATGGCATACCAGAGACAAAAAGCTGAATTCCAAAAACAGCACTAATCATTACAAACATACCAAAATCAGGTTGCAGTATTAACAAAACCGCAACAAGAACATAAAGAAATAAACATATCGAGAAACTAGGGAATTCATCTTCAAATTTTAATGATAACAACCAACCAACTACCACTGCAAAAAAAGGCTTAATGAACTCAGAAGGTTGCATAGAAATACCAAAAATACTAATCCATCTCGTTGCCCCCTTAACCTCATAGCCATAAAACTTAACTAAAATTAGAAGTATAAGATTGGCTACAAACCCTAAAATGGCAATTCTTTTAAGCCACTTTTGTTCAAATGAAGAAAATATTACTATTAATAGAGAAGCAAGAAAAAGATAAATCATTTGTCTAGAAGAAAAATGATATTCATCTAACCCTAATTTGTTAGCAATAATAGAACCTGATGTTGTAACTAAAATAAGACTAAAACTAAATAAAATAATTAGAGCAATAATTATTTGCTGGTCAATACTACGCCACCATTTTTTAATAAAACTGTTATTTTTGTTATATTGTTGTAACATGAAATGATTGAATTAAATTACCATAGAAATGATTTGATTTATTAATGCTTAGTTTTATATAAAAATATTTAATAAGATGTTAACTTTTTTATTTCATTAATTGACAATCCAGTAATGTTGGAAATCATTTCAATGGAATTACCATTAGTAATCATAATTTTTATTAACTCTTCCTTACCTTTCTCTATACCCCTTGCTTCGGCGGCTTGAAGCTCATCTCTATCATTATAGAGTTGTTTTTGATAATAAGAGTAGTTTTCCCGTTCTGCTTTTGTCATTTGTAATACATTCAGTTTTTCTGCAACTTGTTTCATATAAGGTGAACGGTAATGTGATGGCACTTTATCATACTTCATGATGTGTAGCCACTCATCTATTTCCCTTTCTAACCTATCATTAAAAAGTTGAACTGATATATAGAAATACTCAGGCAAGATATCTGTAGCATCGAAAACTTCGTTAGTCTTCTTATTCTTAATATGTACACTCAATCTTTCATTTATTTCTATTTCATGAATAATCGTTTTACCGTGGTAAATGGCTCCATTACCATTCCCTATCGGAAAATAAAGCAATGAAATATGAAATATTTTTATTATCTGAGTATAATCCTCTCTTTGCGCAAGATTATCCACAATTAACCTTGAAGTGTTAAAACAAGATTTATGAATGAAAGAATCTTTCACATTGCGTTCAATTTCAATTATGTATTTATGATGATCTTCATCTTCAACGATTAAATCTGCTAAACTCCTTTTGTTTTTGCTATCTTCCTTGTTGCTCTCAGTTTCAAGCAACGCCTTTATCTTTACATCTTTATAGCCCCTGGTTCTAAGTAAAGCAGAGATAAAACCCTCTACTATTCCATAACCCCCTTTGTCCTTCAAAAGATATTTTATAGCGTAATCAAAGCCAACTAGCGGTTTGTTATCATCATCATCATTCATAGGGACACTATTTTTAGCAGTTCATTATATCATAGATTGCTATTTAAAATCTATATAAACAAGATATATCTCTTTCGAAAAAATACCCAGGAAATAAAGCAGTGGTTGAAGTCTCAAAAATTAAATATTTTGAAACTATTTCAAGTTCATTTGCTTGTAAATAACCAAAAATATACTTTATTCCAAAGAACGATAATAAGATGAAAATTGTATAGTAATCTCTTGGTAATTCTATAAACTTGAATCCTTTAAAATTTTAATTTGCGTTTTCTGCCACAAGGGAAAACCTATTACATAGCCTAAAACCATAAATAATAGATAAATTAGAATTATACTGAAATTGCCGTAAATAAAGATTTTGTATTTTAATAGAGTAAGAACAATTAGAATAATAAACAATTTTGGTAAATAGACAGCACGCTCGTGCATTACCCATATCCCAATAAAAAGTATATACACTAATATATGCCATACATATAAAGGAGCAGGAACTATAACTTAAATCATTTTTTCCTACTAAAGCAATTTCTAAGATTACTTAGCTTGTAAAGGGCTGACTATCATAGTGATTTGCTTACCTTCCATCCTAGGAGATGACTCAATTTTAGCTAGGTCGTCCATTTCAGCTACTATGCGATCAAAGATCCTCATACCCACCTCATTATGAACTATTTCCCGCCCCTTAAACCATAAAGATACCTTTACCTTATCCCCTTCACTCAAAAATTCTTTAATCTTGCGAACTTTGACATCAAAATCACCTTGACCAATATTTGGCTTGAATTTCATTTCTTTGATCAAAGTTACTTTTTGCTTTTTCTTGGCGTCCTGCAAACGTTTTTTTGTTTCATATCTAAATTTACCAAAATCCAATATCTTACAAACAGGCGGTTCAGCATTTGGTGATATTTCAACCAAATCCAAATTAGCCTTTTCAGCTTTTTCTAGGGCTTCTCTTATTCCGACCACACCCAGCATTTCACCGTCTTCACCTACTAGACGAACTTGACTCGCTCTAATTTCCCTATTTATTCTAGGAAGATTACTATTTTTACCCTCAGAAATAAACTTTCTCCTTTTTTATATTTAATTAATATTAGTACTGAAGTACCTTACTGCCTGATATCATATGCGAAAACATATCGCGCTTAAGATCCCAGTATAACATTATCAGCTACATAATCTGGTACTCAAAATACCATATTCTAGTAAATATACAAGCATAATCAATTTCGTTATGCAATCATTTTATGCTATAAAAATGATTGCATAAGTGGCATAAATTAATTTTCTTATTTAAATGCATTTTTGGTTGTATGTTAAGAAGAAAGAACAAATCAAATGACCTTTCTTTCTAGAATAGATGGCGATTAATAACCACTAAATTTCGTAAAGTGTTTAGCCATTCTTTTGCTTTTTCATTAACTTTCTCATCAGCTAATATAACGTCATAAATTTCTCTTTTACCTACATTATTTTCTCCATACATATCATCAAGAGCTTCATTCCAAAGGTTGAAAATTATTTCATCAGAAATTCCAGATCCTACTTTTTTCAGAATTCCAGAAATGTGATCTTTCCAGTAGGCATCTGTTGCTTTGTCGAGCCAAGATACAGTCTCTGCTGTTAACCCTACTTCTTCAAGACCTTTTCCTTCAGCAAAACCCTTATCCCATTTTTTAGTACGTAAATGAGCATATTTCTTGCCGTATAACCCATTGATGAGTAACATGCACCTTTCTCCTATGGCAATACCAATTGGAGATTTTGGATCATTTCCTAAATTACCGCTAATTTCTGCTACTAAATTAGCCCAATTTTTTTCGAATAGTGCTTTTTGCTCAGGAGTAGAATTTCTCCATTCAGTTTCGAAGCTTGCATATTGTTTTAATTCATCTTGTGTGAATATTTCTTTAACCCAAGAATGTTCAAGTTGTTCAGTCATACGATATACCTCAATTGATTTAATAATTGTTTTCCAAGGAATGGATTTATCACTTGTCACATCAGAAATTATGCTTTTTAGTACTTTGCTTGCATCAAGTAAAGTACTAGCTTTTTGTTCTAATAATTTGGCTTGAACTGAAAAATGTTCAAGTGCTCCTGCCTTGCCTGCAAGCAATGCCTTAACTTGTACAAGCTTAAAGCCAAAAAATTTTAAAGCAATAATCTGTTATAATTGTAATAAATCCTGTTCGGAGTACACATGATAACCATTCGATAGACGCAATGAAGGCTTTAGTAAACCAATATGATCATAATGATGCAGTGTTTGCACCGCGATATGTTTGTTAATTTACTCAAATCTTTTATGTACCAATTAGTCATCGTTTTACCTCCTTATGATGCAAGATAAGCTATATAGTAACTATAGGGTCAAGGGATTTTTTTGAGTATTATAGATTTTTATTTTTATGGTCTAAAAATCGTGAAAGAGGCATAAATTTAATAGATATTTTTAGTTGATTATCATTGTCAGTATATCATAAAACCAATCAAAATAGCAATTCTATATTTTAGTAAATGATCCTTATTTCTTACTTAAGAACTCCTCTTCTCTTTGAACTTATACAACCTATTTGTTATACAAATTCAAAGCTTCTGCAACGGAAGAAACTATAGGCAAGTCAAGATTATATTTCTCTACAAAATGGATAACCAATTTTGCTGATTCAACCCCCTCTACTAGATAAGGATGATTTCGCAAAAATTCATCAATATTTTTTTGTTTATAAAGTTCATATCCAAACTTGGTATTTCTAGACGTTTTAGAATAGCATGTTAAAACCAGATCACCCAGAACAGCCGGTGATATTAGAATATCACCTTTGCCATTAAGTGTTTTCGATAAAATCATTATTTCCCTAAGCCCCTCTGTTATAAGCCAAGCTTTGGCATTTTCTCCATAACCGCTAGCATCATACATACCACTTTTTATAGCTATGATATTTTTCATTGCACCAGCAATTTGTAAAGTAATAATGTCATCACTAGTTGTTATAATAAAATTGTCACTTTTCAAACTATATTCGAGCTTTTTCGCCAAGTTAATATCCACAGACGCTATAGTCACAGAAGATAAAAAATCCATAGCCACTTCTTTAGCAAAATTAGGACCTGATATAAAAGCTATAGGATTTGAAAAATTTGACCGAATTTTATCTGCAAAAAGCTCTACTGGATCACTCCCTATACCTTTAGTTGCGATTAACAGAACTATATCTGGTGAAAGATTTGCCTTTTTTAATGTTTCCATAGCACTGCTAAAACTAGCTGAAGGTACGGCTATTATAACCACTTCTTGATCAAGTAAAGATAATATATTATTTGATGGAATTATATTTTTTGGAAGTAAAAAATCTCCAAAATACTTAGTTATAGTATTGTTATTTAATATTTCATTTATTACATCTATACTACGCAAAAATAACGGAACTTTTTCATTGCACCTTGCAATCTGGCAGGCTAAGGCACTCCCCCAACTTCCTCCACCATAGACTCCAATTCTTCTAAATTTATCCATTTATTTGTACCACCTTAGCAATCATATGATTATTTTCAAGTCCAATTAATTCTCCTATAATGATCTTTCCAGCTTCAGCATCTTCAAGGAGCTTTACCTGTATAAAATTCTCTGTATGCGCTGTATTATTATGCTCTACAAGTAACTTCGCAGTTTTATATAAATTCTTTGTAAAAAATTTCTGTAACTGTTTTTGCCCCAATATCCTTAAGGCTTCAGCTCTTAATTTTCTAATTGATTTTTCCACTTGTGGCATTCTAGAAGCTGGTGTTCCATCACGTTCTGAATAAGGAAAAACGTGCAAATATTGTAGACCCGCTTCTAGAATTAAACTTTTAGTATTTTCAAACATTTCATCAGTTTCAGTAGGAAAGCCAGCAATAATATCAGCTCCAAAAGAAACATCATCTCTTATTTCACGTAATTTATGACAAAAGTCAATTACGTGTTGACGATTATGTCGACGTTTCATACGTTTAAGTATCATATTATCACCAGATTGAAGACTAATATGGAAATGTGGCATTAATTTTGGAGAGTAAGCCATAAGCTCAAATAATTCGTCATTAATTTCTGCCACATCTATAGACGATAGCCTTAACCTTAAAAGTTCGGGCACTAATTGAAATACCCGCCTAATCATTTGAGCGAAGGTTGGCGACCCAGGAAGATCAAAACCATAGGCAGTCACATCAACACCAGTAAAAACTATTTCATTATATCCAAGTTCTATAAGATGCCTGATTTGATTTACTATTACACCAATAGGAACAGAACGACTATTGCCTCTTCCAAAAGGAATTATGCAATAAGTGCAACGATGATCACAACCATTTTGGATTTGTATAAAAGCTCTAGACTTACCATCGAAACTACTTATCAAATGATTTGCAGTTTCTTTTATAGACATAATGTCATTCACTACAATTTTACTATCATCCAATTGATAATATAGAGGGTTTAATTTTTCTTCATTACCAATCACTTTATCAACTTCAAGCATATTCGCAAAAGAATCAGGATTTGTTTGTGCTGCACAGCCTGTGACAATAATCTTTAAATCCGGATTATTTTTCTTTGCTTTTCTAATAGCTTTACGAGCATCTTTTTCAGCCTCTTTAGTTACAGTGCATGTATTAAATACAATGACATTATCAAGCCCAGAAATAGCTAGATTCTTTTTTATTATTTCACTCTCATAAATATTAAGTCTGCAGCCAAAAGTTACAACTTCTTGAATTTTACTCATAGTGAAACTCCCCAGATGATACAAATGCAGCTGGCCCCGACATTATGATATCTTCCTTATGTTTTGACATATTTAGACTACCACATCTAAACACTACCTCAGCTTGGTTATCAACAAACCCTAGTTTTGTAGCAGCAGCAAAACTAGCACATGCACCACTACCACAAGCTAGAGTGAATCCAACCCCTCTTTCCCAAACAGATAAATTAATGATATTTTCTTTTACATCAGCAAAATTAACATTAACACCATCGGGAAACAAAATCTTTTCTTGTAATTTTTTTCCTAAATATTCTTTATCTTGATCACTAAGATTGCTAAAAATTACAATATGAGGATTACCAACATCAACGCATATAACTTCCTTTGGCTCTATCATATAACGTTCCGCTATTGGATAAATTTTTTCTGGTAAAATCATCCAATCTTTATTAAAGCTGGCAGATCCCATATTCACGCTAAATTCATTCTCGTTTAACACTTGGCATATTAATTCCCTATCAAATACTTTGATCACAATATCTGTATCACCAAAATATGTGTATATCAACTTAGTTAAACATCTAGATGCATTCCCACACATCCTTGCGCTAGAACCATCTTGATTATAAATAGCCATTTCGTAATGATCTTGGTTTTTCTTATAAAGAATAAATTGATCACAACCAACACCAAGCCTACGATCTGAAATATTTATAGCTAGTTTTTGGAAATCACAATCTATTGCTAAATCTGCTTGGTTTATGATTACAAAATCATTTCCAAGACCATGCATTTTAACAAATTTTATTTTTTTATACATTAATTATTTTGGATTTTTTAAATATGGCCATTATATCAAAGATCAAAAAAATATGTAAAATAAATATGCCTAGATAAGCTCTTTTAGTTTTTTACTGATCATAGAAATCGTTATTTATTATTTGGTTGTTTAATTTTAGCATCAGCCTGTCTGATGTAAAGAGGCTCTATAGGAGAAGTTAGTATATTGGGAAATTTATCATAAATATATCTACATAAAGTTAGCGCTTTAATCTTAGGAAACCTAGGTAATATAATTAAATTTGGTATATTCTTTATTTTATGATAAATTAATTCAATCCCACTACCAGCACATACAACTTCACCAACTTCATTTTGTAATAATTCCATAAAATCATCACATTCCATTAGCATAGGTAAGCTAGATTTACTGTCTTTGTCAAAAATTTGTACATATAGTTGATTTCTAAAAGCATTAATCAAAATAATAAATTTATTACAATGTTTTACTTGGGACATTGCTCTAAAATGCGCTATTTCAAGATTAGAAACTGATATTCCTTTAATCTTTGTCCCAAGCAAAATACCCTTTGCGGTGGCAAGGCCAATCCTTATACCAGTAAAACTTCCAGGACCTTTAGTTACAACCAAGTAATCTATTTCATTATATGAGAGCTTTGCTTCTGACAAGACATTTTCAATCATATTGATTATAGATTCAGCCTGCATAGAAGGCCTCAAATCTTCCATATAGGATAAAATATTTTGACCTTCTGATATTGCTACAGAACTCGTACTATTTGATGTATCAAATGCTAAGATTTTCATTTTAATCCAATAAATTAATAGTTTTATGTTACTTTATTTAAATAATATGGAATGAGCTACGACTTATATTAAAAATATTATGAAGTAAAAAAATAAATGCTATAATATATTCCAAAATAACTATATGAAAATAATTTTGTAGCATTTATTCCCATTACTCTGATACTACTAACTATATACTAATTTAAGAAAGTGGGTATTACAGACTTTTGTTGACTTTATTATTTAGGTTTTAAAAATATCATGTCAGATGATCAATCTACAAACGAGCTTATAAATGAATTTCTTCATAAAGTCAGTAATTTTAGTAATTCTAAAGGAATATTAGTAAATATTACTCTTATTAAACTAGCTCTAGAGTACGTTATCAAATACCAAGGTGATCAAAAAAGACATTCTGGAGAACCTTATTATCACCACCCGATAGAAGTAGCCTATATCATGTTAGAATATTTTTGCGATACAGAAACTATTATTACCGCTTTATTACATGATATTGTTGAAGATACAAACATCTCCATTAATCAATTAAAATTCTTATTTGGAAACGCAGTAACATCATTAATTGATAAATTAACCAAGCTTGATGGAACTATAGTAAAAATTAAATTATCTAATGTTGAAAGCTCTTATAAGCTTATAAATATCCAGGAAGATGATAAAAAAGTATTAATTATAAAACTGGTTGATAGACTTCATAATATGAGAACCATTCAATATATTAAATCAATTGAAAAACGAAAAAGAATTGCATTAGAAACTATGCAAACTTTTGTTCCTATTGCCAAATATGTAGGTATAAAAGAAATAACACTTGAATTACAAACAATTGCTATTGAAATCTTAAATACCTAAAATTAATATCTCTTCTTTACTAAGTTTCGTTATCTTAGAAATTAAGTCTTGATCTAAACCTATCTTTCCTAATTCTATTGCAATTGATACAACCCTTTCCTTCATCATTTCTTTACTTAATCGAGCAACATTATCCAGATTATCTAGACTTGCATTCGGTAAATCCATTAATTTAGGCCTCACTTCACTTATTTTTGTTGGTATTATAAACGTATAAATCACACCGCTAGGATCATTTTTGATTTCAAAAATCCCATAATGTGAAGATATAACGCGACGCAAATTAGTAAAAAGTATTTCTTCTACCGTGCTAGATGAGTTAGATAGTAAAGAATTTATTTTGCTTTCAGATAATTCTGTTCTAAGCGCAACAATAGAGACTCTAATTCCATTTATTTTTTTAATATATTCTTTAGTAAAACTCAGCTGATATTTAAGTACATCTTCTTCCAAAATAATTTTAACAATAGGTTCTTGACCATTAGCAGATACAATACCGCTCATAATCAAATCTTTGATTGCTTCAGCTATGAGAGTCTCATCACAATCAATCCATTGGAGTTTTGCTCTAATATCAAGAAGAAATTGAACTTTAGGATAAGATATAGCTTTATCTTTGATAATATCGTTAAGCAATTTAGTTAAATTAACGTTACTTATCCTTATTTTTATAAGGTTTTGCACATTATAGATAATTTCTGCTAAATAATCCGAGCCATTCTGCAATTTCTCTGTTGCTTCAGATAGTTGCTTAGTAATTATTTTAACTTCTTCTTGAGTTTTACTCTCCTTTAATTTTTCATTTAAATCTATTACTTGTTCATTAATAGATCTAAAAACTTTTATACATTCTTCATCAAGATTTTTCACAAACTCTACTTGATGCAGCATTGACTTAATTAAATTTTTATGCTGTTCTTGCTCTCTTATTTCCATATCCTTTTTAAGGATATTATATATTTCTTCAGCTTGTTGTTTTGGCCTTAGAAAAATAATGACCGCAGTCGCAACAAGTAGTAGATTATATATGATAAATTTGTTATATATAGTTGCAATATTAATGTTTTCTATACCAGTATAATCTTTATAAAGCATAGTCGCTAGATACACACCAAGTACAATTAAGAAAAAAGCAAATTTCCACCTAGTTAATATAGCTAAAACCACTATATTAAGTATAAATATAGTGGTTTGCAAATGAGCAAAATCACTTAATAAAACAAAAAATGTACTACAAACCACTAACAAATAGAGCAGGCCTAGATTCCATAAAGTTTGTATTATTATCTCTTTCTTTAAAGCTAGAGGCCAGATTGGGTATGTCATAAGACATATAGAAATGATTAGCATAGTTTCATAGAAACCCAATAAATTTTGCTTTTCTAGAATATTAGACATTGAATACATAGTGCATAATGTAGATATAATACAAAATATACCTAAGCTTGTATAAGTTAGCTCATTTTTAGGCACATTATCTTTAAAAAATGCTAGCAAACTAAAGTCCTTTAAATACTTAAATTTACTTTCCTTTTTAATAGCAAGAATTTGTTTTTTTACCCATCCACCTTCTTGCTTTAGTAGATAATGGCTACCCATAAAGAATACAAAATTAACCACCATTCCAGGCAATATACTATCTACATTTGTAGAATCCATAAAAAAGATTCGCCAAATTATAACGCCTATAAGTCCAGCCACCATACCTATAATAACCGCTTTTGGCGTACTGCGAAAACCTAATATAGCTAAAATCAGTGGGACATCGATAATTGGTATGTAAAAACTTTGTGTCATAAAGACCAAAGGAAGTAAGTCATAATCCAATAATGCTAAGAATATAGAAATCACTCCAAGCATTATTGCAATAATTTTAGATAAAACTAGTTCGTTTTTAAACTTTAAATTCAAAGGCTGACAAAAATCATGCGTGAGCAGCACAGATGAAGAATTTATATTAGAATCTGCCGTAGACATGCACATCGCTACAACACCTATTAATATAAAACTTTTAAGTCCAGTGAATGTTGAATATTTATCTATTATGAACTGGACTAAGGATGTTGGTTGAAGGGTAGGATCAATAGCATGAAGCAAGAATGCAATCCATGCCATACCAAGCAAAATCAACATAAGTATTAATGCTGAAATAGCAAAAGCCTTTTTCACCTGTGGGATGTTACGCCCTATTGCTACCCTTTGAAAGGTCACGGGGTTAAGATCTGGTAACGAAAAAAGTACAAATAATAATACTAAAGACCAAAAATTAGGATTAGAAAAACCTAAGAATTCTTTATAATTAAATAGAGGCTTGCTTAATTCGTCAACAAGACTCAGGTTTAAAATATTGGAAAAATCATGCCAAACAATAAAACCAAGAACAGGAATTAGTACTCCAAAAGTAAAAAATTGTATTATATCCGTAAAAGTAACAGACCTAATACCACCAAAAGCTGAATAGATAACTACTATGGATGCAGCTACAAAAACTGGATAATTACCTGATAATCCTACATAATTCTTTAAGATTTCTCCAAAGACCTTAAACTGAACAGCTATAAATCCAGCAGATGCTATAGTCCCAGAAATCGCTGAAATTATCCTAATCTTCTCTCCATATAATTTCCCCATTGATTCTGCAACTGAAATACTGCCTAAAAATTCTTGCATTTTAGGAATAAAAACATAGGCATTTAAAAGCAAGCACACTACCATACCGAGACAGCCTACTGTATAAAGTAAACCAGTTTTATAAACTTCTGCTAAAGTAATGAATAGATAGTCTCCACCAATCCAAGTAGCAATAATTGTTGAAACAAGGGCGCCAGTGCTAAAGTTCCTTCCACCTAAAGCATAATCCTCTATTGTTTTAACGTTTCTCCCATGGTATAACCCAATAGCTAGATTTACTGCCAAGAAAATAAAAAAAACAGCAATATCCCAATTCCAACTTAAATTCATTTGAGCTCCAAAAATGTTTTTTTGTTTTTAAATCCTACATTCATAAACTTCTATTAGTCCTTGTCGTAATAGTTTAAACCAATATTTTTATAAATTAACAAAAAAATATTAATTTTATCAAGAGATAATATAATATCCACGTAATAATTAAAAAAACATTTATCATCTGTTTTATAATTTAGTTCAAGGCGCGCGCACGCAACCAACTAATTTAACAGTGAAAAGGCTTTTTTTAGCGTGGTTTTTATGATACAATACGATTCATAAAAAGTTATTCTTGTAGCAGTTAGTAATTAGGAAGCATATGGAAATCTCTTCTACTAAAATAAAAACCCTCGAACAAGCAATAGGATATCATTTTAATAATCAGGATTTTTTAACAGAGTCCTTGAGTCATCCCTCACTTAAACAACATAGTGCAAAAAGTGGATCCGTAAAAAATTATGAACGACTAGAGCTACTCGGCGATTCAATTTTAAGCTTTGTGATTACTGAAATTTTATTTAAGAATTATAGTAATCATGCTGAGGGGAAATTAGCCAAAATTAGATCACATTTGATCTGCAAAGAAATGTTATGCAATGTTGCTTCTAAATTGGATTTAGCAGAATACATAATAATGACACATGGCGAAGAAGTAAGCGGTGGTAGAACGAATCCTAATAATATAGAAAATGCTATGGAAGCCTTGATCGCAGCTGTCTATCTAGATAGTGATATAGCTACTACCAAAGTAATAATCAATAATTTATGGTCGGAATTCTTATCAAGTATAAACTTGGTCCACCTTGACCCCAAAACTACATTACAAGAATTTGGTCAGAGTAAATTTGGATGCAAACCTAAATATGAAATAGTAAAAAGAGAAGGGCTCGCACATTCTTCAATTTTTACAGTAATGGTCCAAATTCATGATTATCAGGAAACAGCACAAGGTCATTCAGTAAAAGCTGCAGAAAAAGAAGCTGCACAAAAATTACTAAATAGTCTTGGCATAACACAATTACTCAATAATTAATTATATGCAAGAAAAACAATTATCTAAAAAAACAATCTCCGTTTCCATTATAGGAAAACCAAATGCAGGGAAATCTTCTCTTCTAAATAAAATGATTGGTCAAAAAATCTCTATCGTTACACCAAAAGTCCAAACGACTCGTTCAATTATAACAGGGATAGTAACGATTGATGATACTCAAATAATAATACTAGACACCCCAGGTATTTTTGAACCTTCAAAGAACTTAGAGAGAGCAATGGTTAGATGCGCTTGGTCTAGCATACATAGCGCAGATATTGTAATGATGATTATCGACAGTACTAAAGATTTAGGAAAACAAAGCTTAAATATATTAACTAAATTAGTGGAGCTCAAAATTAAACCTATTTTTTTATTAAATAAAATAGATCTAAACCCTATTTATCTTTCAACTATTTCAGAATATATAACAGAACATTTTAAAGATGCTCCTATTTTCCAAATATCGGCATTATCAGGTAAAAATATTAATAATCTTATGGATTATATATGCAGCCAAGCACAAACATCACAATGGCTTTATGAAGAAGACGATGTCACAAACTTACCTATGCGCTTTTTAGCATCTGAAATTACTAGGGAACAATTATTCTTAAATCTTCATGAAGAATTACCTTACAACTTAACGGTACAAACTGAAGCTTGGCAAGAAAATAAAGACAAATCAGTAAAAATTAATCAGGTGATTATTGTATCTAAAGAAAATTATAAAATGATTATTTTAGGAAAAAGAGGTGAAAAAATCAAAGAGATAGGCACTAAAGCTAGACTTGAGATTGAAAAATCCTTAGGCTTCAAAGTCCATCTCTTCCTGTTCATTAAGGTACGTGATTGGGAGAAATCACCTGAATTCTACCATTATATGGGCTTGAAATATGAAAAACATAAATAAACTTTCTAAATAAATCTATTACCTTATACCACCAACCCTACCCTTAGAATGAGCACGTTCTTCCTTAAGTTTCGTAGCAAAACCAGCACCACGACTTGGTTCCTGTTCAATTTCTTGAGATTTTCCAAGAGGAACACTCTTATCTACTTTGATATTCTTAACACCAATTTCTGCACGATGCTCTCCCTGGACTTCATAAGTTTTGTCCGCCGCAACCTTAGCAATGGTAGCAGCAGCTATAGCAGTACCAATTGGCGCAAAAAGTGATGCAACAAGCACAAGAGCTGTTTTTCCAGGATTTTCTTTAACTGTGTTCCATATTTTTGTAGCTGTTCGCTTAATACCAGCCCAAAAACCAAGCTTAGCTTGGGGATCTTTATCACTAGGATTTTGTTCTTTATGCGTTTTTTTCCCTATAGCCATCCCTATTATACCAGCCCCAACAACAGTACCAAAAGGAGGAAATGCTAGAGAAGCTACTGTTATTATTGATGCAACTGGGTTTTTTTTAGCGGTCTGCCATAATTTTGATGTAGTTTGCTTAAAAACACTCCACTTACTTATTTTTTCTTCTTCACCAGACATTATACCCTCATTACATTAATTTATACCAAAAACAAGAATAAGATAATTTTTCAATAAACACATCAAGAATAAGTTTTATGATTGTAAAAAATTTAGTTCCTTATCATTAATACAACATGCTTAGTAAATTAATTACATTACTACTAGACACCACCCATACCTTGATCACTCCCATGACGTTGGTGTGGACGCGGTGGAAGAGCAGGAGGTTTTGCTACTGAGGGCTGCTTGATGGCAGGTGTGCCGCTCTGAAGACCATGAACAATTTCTGAAGTTCGTCTTTGTACATTTAGATTTACATGCGCTACTGGCTGCGGCGGAAGAATCTGTGGTTTTCCTACTGGTTGGCTGATGGTAGGAACCCCACGAGCACCATTAGGAATTTCTGAAGCTTGTCTGTGTACACTTGTGTTTACAGTAGGCACTACTACTTCTTTCACTTTTTGTTTAGCTAGGTCAGGATTGTCTACAAGCCCTGGAGCATTACTATTTCTTCTAACACTTTCCTGAGCCCCCGCTTTTGTCGCCTCTTGTTCTTTATATGTCTCATGCGCTTTTTTACCTACAACACCAGCTATTGCAATAGCACCAAGCACAGTCCCTATAGGAGGAAAACATAAAGCTACACCTGCTACTAATGACTTAACAGGGTTTTCTTTAACTGTCTGCCATACTTTTGAAACCGTTTGCTTAACGCCAGCCAAAAGCCCTACTTCTTTTGGTTTTGCAGCCGCCATCCTTTTACTATCAAGCTGATCAAGTCTTTGCATAGATGGACTTTTGGGATTTTGCTCTTTATATGTTTCATGTGCTTTTTTACCAACAACAACAGCTATTGCAGCCATACCAAGCGCGGTACCTATAGGGGGAAAACACAAAGCTACACCTGCTACTAATGACTTAATAGGGTTTTCTTTAACTGTCTGCCATATTTTTGAAGCCGTTTGCTTGATACCTGCCAAAAGCCCCTTTTCCTTTGGCGCTGCAGCTACCCCTTTTTGTCCTTGAGCTTGTTCAGCATCTTTTACTGCTGGTTTTTGAGGGTTTTGCTCTCTATATGTTTCATGCGCCTTTTTACCTACAACACCAGCTATTGCAGCAACACCTAATGCCGTACCTATAGGAGGAAAACACAAAGCTACACCTGCTACTAATGACTTAATAGGGTTTTCTTTAACTGTCTGCCATATTTTTGAAGCCGTTTGCTTAACGCCAGCCCACCATCCAGTTTCCTTTGGCTTATCTTCTTCTACTTTCTCTGGTTCATTTTTCATTGTATTCTCTTTAAATCTAATTAATTAGATGATAAGATAATTTTCTAATAAACACATCAAGAATAAGTTTTATAGTTGTAGAAAATTTAGTTCCTTATCATTAATACAACATGCTTAGTAAATTACATGATAGCTTTTTCAATTTTATCTCTAACCGAAGGCGAAAGAACGATATTCAATTCCTTTAAGCATTTATCATCAACAAAATTAGGCGCATTCATCAATAAATCTTCAGCTTGCTGATTAAAAGGAAATGCTATTACATCTCTAATATTAGGACTATTTGTTATTAACATAACTATTCTATCTATTCCAGGCGCAACACCGCCATGAGGAGGTGCACCAAATTTGAAGGCCTTAATCATTCCGCCGAATTTTTGATCAACTACTTCCTTGCTGTATCCAGCAATTTCAAAAGCTTTATACATTATTTCTGGTTTATGATTCCTAATCGCACCACTAGACAATTCAACCCCATTACAAACAATATCATATTGATATGCTTTGATAGCTAGCAATTCTTCTTTGTTTTTAGCAGATTCAAGTACTTCTATTCCACCTTGTGGCATAGAAAATGGATTATGACTAAAATCTATTTTTCCTGTTTCTTCATTTAATTCATAGAATGGAAAATCAATAACCCAACAAAATTTAAAGCAATCCTTCTCTAAAAGGTCAAGATCAGCGCCTAATCTCCCCCTTACCTTTCCGGCAAGTTTTGCTGCTTTCTCTTCTATATCACTTGAGAAGAAAACCGCATCTCCATTTTGCAAAGAAGCCATATTTTTTAAAGCATCCAATTCTGCCTCATTTAAAAACTTAGCAATAGGTCCTTTGGCTTGTCCATCTTCAGTAAACTGGATATATCCGAGACCAGAGGCCCCTTCACTAATTGCAAATTCTATCATTTTATCAAAAAATGTCCTCGGTTTATTTGCTCCACTAGGCACTGGGATAGCTCTCACAACAAAACCTTTTTTAATATTTTCTTTAAAGATAGTGAAGTTAGAATCTTTAAATATCTCAGTTACATCAGAAATAACAATAGGGTTGCGTAAATCTGGTTTATCAGTTCCATATTTAAGCATGGAATCGTGATAAGTAATTCTAACAAAAGGAGCTTCCGAGACTTTTTTATCAGAGAACTTGGTGAACACACTATACAACACTGGTTCTATAGTGTTAAACACATCTTCTTGCGTCACAAAGGACATTTCTACGTCTAACTGATAAAACTCACCGGGTGATCTATCTGCCCTTGCATCTTCATCACGAAAACAAGGAGCTATTTGAAAATAACGATCAAATCCAGAAATCATTAGCAATTGCTTAAATTGCTGAGGTGCTTGAGGCAGTGCATAAAATTTTCCAGGATGAAGCCTACTTGGCACCAAAAAGTCCCTGGCACCCTCGGGTGAACTTGCTGTTAAAATTGGGGTTTGGAACTCCATAAAACCAGATTCAGTCATAAGGCGCCTAATCTCTGCAATAATAGAAGATCTTAGAATTATATTTTTATGTAATTTTTCTCTTCTTAAATCTAGAAAACGATATTTTAACCTTGTTTCTTCTGGTGCTTCTTGGTCGGAATTAACCATTAACGGCAATGGTTCGCTTTCGGATTCAACATGAAGCTGCTCAACTAAAACCTCGATTTCACCTGTTTGTAGAGATTTATTTATTGTATCTGCACTTCTTGGAACCACCTTACCTATAATAGTTACAAGGGTCTCATTCCTCAGATTTATACTTTCTATTAGCTCAGGATTTTGGTCTGTAAATACTAGCTGCGTTAAACCAAAATGATCACGTAAATCAATAAAGACTAAATGACCATGATCCCTCCTCCGATGTATCCATCCAGACAATTTTACTATTATCCCCACATCTGAGATTTTCAGTTCGTTACAATTATGTGTTCTATATTTATGCATATTCATCGCTGGATTTCTCACAAAATTAATTACCTACACTATATAAAAATTGCTCTCCAGAGCAATCGAAAACTAACATATATGGTAATAAATTTTGATTTATGAAATTTCAGTTTACAAACTTTTTGTTTTATATTATATCAATCAGACAAGCTGCACAAGATTCCGGGCCAGCTTAACGGTAGGCTCGGCAATACTCAAAAAAATAAATAAATTTGGCAATCTTTGCTTACAGATCGCTTAATTACATGATATAATATAATTTTATTAATTTAGGAGAAAGCTTATGGCAGTTAACATGACTTTTCAAAATACTCCACCGGATAATTATAGAGTAGGTGAAGTAATAGAGTCTCATAATACAAATAATATTATCCTTCAAAACCCTACATGGAATGATGATAGAGTAATAGAGTTTCACAATAACACCCCTCTTGCCCCAGGAATAATTGGCAAATCAGCAACAGTAGGTTTAACTAAGCTGCAGCCTTTTACCCCCGGCGATAACGATACTACAGTTATAGTTATAGGTGATAATGAAGAAATGCCAGATTAGTAACAGCGTCACGAGAAAGCTTCTTACAGAGGAGTATAGAGTTTTATGCGGTTAAACGTCGCTCAGAGCTAAAATTCAGATTCGCGTAGAATCTCATGCAAATGAAATTGATTCTGAGCTTGGCCTTTTGGCCAAGCCTGATAATGACAACAATATTTTTATTTCCCATAATCACCAAAATAATAATAAAATTTAAAGTTTTACTTTTTTAATTATTTAATTTATGTTATATTAAATATTAGTCTAAAAATAATTTTTACGCTAGCTAATTATTAATGAGGAAAAGATTTATGAAGAGTGATGATAGAAATGATTATGGTACACCTGTAAATTATGGCGCAGCTGCTGTTTTTAATCATTTTGGAGGTATGCATAATATAGGAGATAATATTCATTATGATGGTAAACACCATATTACTAATAATTATAATCTAAGTGCAATTAATATCACTGGTGGTAATACAGCTCATCTAAATATCAACGCTGGTAATAGCATTACTTTAACCGGTATACCTATAGGTAATCTAAATCTTGTAAATACATCGAGCAGCCTAGGAACTATAATAATGAATGGTAATAATCCTTCTCTGACTATAGCAAAATCTATAACCTTAGTTCCAATAACAGATACAAATTCTACAGGAACTATCAGTATAAACCCAAATCTAAATATAACGATTGGCACTTCTGAGAACCCTATTAAATCTTTAATAATCGGAGATAATTCAACTGTCACACTAACAGATCATTTATATACAAAAGATCTAGTTTTAAGTGAATTTGCATCTATTAAACCACCAGAATTTGTTCATTTAATGGGCAACAACACAGATATAGATTCCTAAACTAATCACTAGGATCTCCTGTTGTTTTCAGAGATCCCACCATTATTTATCTAGCAAGAGGAATTACGTTCTATTTATATCACAACCATAGAAAATAATTATAATAATTTTATTAATACTTTAATTCTTAATTAAAATATTAACTATTATTAGTCCTAATCTATAAATATATGATTTTATGAAAAACATTGAGTCACCATTGTTAGAGACAATATCAAACTTAAACCAGTTATTAGTAGATTTTATTAACTATGGTGAAGATAAGTCAGAAGCAGCAATAAAGGAAAAGAGTAAAATAGCAGAATCATTAACCAATAATATAGCCCCTCTAATTCAACCTAGAGGAGGTAATCATAGTCTTAAAAAGCAGTTGTTAGAACTATATGATAATTTAACTGATCTACAAAACTATAGAAACACAGAAGATCTATATAAGTTTATAATTTCTTCCATTATCACTGAATTACCAATATCAAACTTTTCCGCTGCAAATGCAGCAATTACAATTTGCATTTTTAAAGTAAGTATAACTCATAGAGAAGACTTAGGTGGCAGCGATATTATCCTAAATTCCCAATGAGGTAGGCACGATGGTATTACAAAGAGCGAAAATCTTTTTTTGTTGTTTATTAAGTTCTTGGACTATAATTTGATTATCAAAAACTTTGCATTTTAATTGCCGAGTTATC
>Ga0209702_10001223_pt1 | contig 50262 bp, 54 predicted proteins | sample FRY01_FD_187210 | JGI IMG/M metagenome (GOLD analysis project Ga0209702, IMG submission 187210) | Freshwater microbial communities from Lake Fryxell liftoff mats and glacier meltwater in Antarctica - FRY-01 (SPAdes) (version 2) | ecosystem: Environmental > Aquatic > Freshwater > Ice > Glacier... | reverse complement strand
ACCCCTTACCATTCCGAACAGGGAAGTTAAGCCCATCTGCGCCGATGGTACTGCTATATCAAGTGGGAGAGTAGGTCGCTGCCTTTTTTAAAATAAAGTCCTTCATAGAAATATGAAGGACTTTTTTGTTTGTAGAATTCTGTAAAAATAAATCTATTATACTTTTTGTTTTGAAAGTAAATCATCAACCGGGAAAGACCGAATTTATTAGTTGGGACAAACTCCAGTTGTATTAGCCATATAACAAACTCAAAAAAGATAAAAAAGTAAATCAATATAACCTTAAAAAGCCAATATAATTAAAAGAAAAAGTTACTATGAGCTATGTAAATTTAGGAACGGGTTGCAAATACTAAAACTACTTTTTCTTTTTATTAAAAAGACTATCCATAATAACTTTGATTCCATAAAAACCATAAGATATAGCGGCAATAGCAATAATTATTCCTAAAATAAGAACGTAAATAAATAGTGGATGTTCTTGATTTTTAAATGCTTGGTATATCACCGTAGGTGCTAAAAACATTAAAAATACCGTATAAGCTAAAAATTTAATTCCTTTTAATAATAAATCCTTATCTGTATGCATAATATTAATATTCTATTTTTTAATTTATTTATGTTCAGAAATTTGACCAAATGATAATTATTCTATCGTAATTATTTTTTCGTAAGTTTCACAGATGGCAAAATATCCTAAAGGAAAGTTTTTATTAGGTATAATATTTGCTAATGTTTCTATACCACTGTAATCAGTATCTGTAATGTTCACGATGTTTCCTAAAACAGTACCAGCGGGTGTTTGGAAAGGCCCTTGGGTTTGGCCGCTCTGGGCAATCACTTGGTTGAGATAGTCAAAAAATTCAAAGCTAACTCCTGCAATACTTACCTTTAAGCTGCGCCCTATTTCCAAGCGGTCTTCGTAGAAATAAGAAAATACAAACTGTTGATTTTTAAAAAATTCATCTTCCACAGTAAGGTACTCATCAAAATCGAAATCAAAAAGGTAGTAATCGTTTCTATTAGGTAAATCAGTAAATGAAACCTCTAATTCCGTTTGTTCTCCACCAAATACATTAGCTATATTTTGTTCTATTGAATCAATATCAGGAGCTGGAACATAATTCGTCATTGAAACGTATGTTTCGCCGTTATATAAGATGTTTAGTACCACCCTTCCTTCAGTTAAAAATTCTTTAGGCACCCTTGCTTCATAAATTCCTTCTTCTGTTGTTGAAGGTAATAAAGTAGCCGAATTGTTTGTGCTTAAATCAATATTTTGTAGTGTTATTTCAGTCAGTCTTACAGGTAAAATACTATCAAAAAAAGATGCGCTTTGGCTCGCTTTTATTTTAACGTCAATCATGCCTAAACTAGAGTTAATGCGAATTAAAGCATCAATAACCAGTCTTGGTTTTTCTGACGGCACCTCTACTTCAATAACATCTACACATGCTATATTGAAAACGGTTATTATGGTTATCAATAAAAGTTTTTTAATCATTATTTTATAATTTAAAATTGTAAGTAACCGATGGAATAATACCAAATATAGCCGTCCGTGTTGCTTCATTCCTGTTTGTTTCGTTGTTTCTGCTGAAATTTATTGAAGCAGCATTTCTTCTATTGTAAAGGTTATAAATGCTAAATACCCATTCTCCCTTTATTTTTCTGTTAATATTTTTTGATGGTGTTAAAGTGGCGGATATATCAAGTCTATTAAAACTTGGTAATCGTTCACTATTTCGTTTACCAAAATAGGGTACGGTTAATCCTTGGAATTCAAACTGACCAATAGGAAAATTAGTAGGTTGTCCAGTTTGAAAAATAAAATTAGCATTAAAATTCCATCTTTCGTTTAGATCATAACTTCCAAATAAAGAGATGTCATGTGTTTTATCAAATGGCGTATTATACCACTCTCCACCATTAATTCCTGTTTCTCTTGGACTTATACCATTCGTTGGTGCCGATATTCTTCCAGGCGTTCTTTGCTCGGATTTAGATAGGGTATAAGCGAACCACCCTTGGAATTTACCCTGATTTTTTCGAAATAAAAATTCTAAACCATAGGCTCTCCCCTGGCCATTCAAAATAACCTGTTCAATGGCATCATTGGCAATTAAATTTGCTCCATCAATATAATCAATGCGATTTTGAACATCTTTATAAAATATTTCTGTTTCTACGGTAAATTGATTGTTTTTTAAATTTTTGAAATAGCCCAAGGCATATTGATCTAATAATTGCGGTTTAATAAATGGTCCACTTGGTGTCCAAACGTCTAAAGGTGTGGGGGAATTTGTATTAGAAAGTAAATGTAAATATTGACTTAGTCTGGTATAACTTCCTTTAATTGAACTGTTTTCGTCTATGGTGTAAGATGCAGCCATTCGTGGTTCTAAGTTCGCAAACTGAGCAATTGTTTCCGATCTTTTATTACTGGTAGATCCTATGGGGGTTGCTTTTTGATAAATCCCGAGTAAGGAATTGAAATTTACTGGATTATTATTTGCATATTCAAAGAGCTCATCTTGTCCAAGTCTATTGAAAACACTAAGTCTAAGGCCGTATTGAACACTAAACTTACTCGTTATTTCTTGTTCTATATCTACATAAGCGGCAAACTCGTTGGCAAATTGTTTGGTCAGATTATTTTCAACGATTCCAGATGATGCTCTACTAGGGCTTATTTCTCCAGGATTAAAATTATAATAAATATTATTTATGCCGTAATTTATTTGAAGATTATTGTTTATATAATGCTTTAAATCGTATTTAAAATTAAAATTTTGAATACCTGAATTCCAATTAAAGCCAATAAAATCTAATTTTAAGCCATAATAATAATCAGAATAAATTAATGATAAATTGGAAAATAATTTATCAGAGAAAAGATGATTCCATCTAAAATTTCCAACCGAATTTCCGTAAGTATTTACAAAACTTTCACTTAGGCTAAATACATCTCGGCCAAAATAACCAGAAAAGTAAACACTATTTCTATCGTTTAGTTTAAAGTTTAATTTGGTGTTTAAATCATAAAAATATGCTTTATTATCAATATCAAATAAGGGTAAAAACAAATGGGCATACGACGATCTTCCACCAATTAAAAAGGCAGATTTTTCTTTTTTGATCGGGCCTTCAACCAATAATCTACTAGCAACAATGCCAATTCCACCGTTGGCTTTAAATTCTTTGCTGTTACCTTCTTTCTGGAAAATTTCTAGTACTGAAGATACCCTACCTCCGTAACGCGCCGGAATTCCTCCCTTAAATAATTTTATATCTTTTATGGCATCAGGATTAAACACTGAAAAGAATCCAAAAAGATGCGATGAATTAAAAATGATAGCTTCATCTAATAAAATCAAGTTCTGATCAGCCGAACCGCCGCGAACATTAAATCCTGAGGCTCCCTCTCCCGCGTTGCTAACACCAGGTAAAAGTAGTATGGCTTTAAGAACATCAGCTTCTCCGAGTACTACGGGTACTTTCTTTATGGTGCTAGAGGATAAGGTATTTACACTCATCTGAGGATTACGTATGTTTATTTTTTCAACATCTTCTACTAGAATTATTTCCTCTAACAATTGAGCGTCCTCTTCTAACTTATAATTTAATTTCGTGTTTTCATTAAGCGCTACGGTTTCAATAATATCTTTAAATCCGAGATAACTAATGACTATTTTATATTGTCCTTTCGGTAAAGTTAGGGAGTAGAAGCCGTATTCATTTGTTGTAACGCCAGTAGCTAATTCAGCAACCGCTATGGTTACACCAATTAAGGTTTCATTACTACTTTTTTCACTAATGGTGCCGCTTATGGTATATTTCTCTTGTGCAGATAAAAAAATATTAGAAATAAAAATAGCACATAAAATAGCTTTCTTTAGGAAATTCATCAATTACAATTTTTTACAAAAATACTAGGTTTTACTGCATAATTCTAAATAAAAAAGCCTTTTCTATGGAGATGAAAAGGCTTTTGAAATTCTTATAATTTGGACTTATATTTTTTCAAGAATCGTATTAAAAGTTTTGCTTGGTCGCATTGCCCTCGTTAATAGATCATTATTTAATTTGTAATAACCTTGTAAATCAATTTTTTTTCCTTGAGCATCATTTAATTCTCTAATAATTTTAGCTTCATTCTGAAATAAAGAATCATGAATCGTCGAAAAGATAGCTTTTAGTTCGGTATTTTTATCTTGTATAGCTAAGGCTTCTGACCAATACAAAGCTAAATAAAAATGACTCCCTCTATTGTCTAATTCGCCCATTATTCTTGATGGGGATTTGTTATTATCTAAAAATTTTTCTGTTGCCGTATCTAATGCTTCTGCTAAAACTAGAGCTTTTTCATTGTGGTATTTATCGCCATAGTTCTCTAAGGACACCCCCAATGCCAGAAATTCTCCCAAAGAGTCCCATCTTAAATGTCCTTCTTCTAAAAATTGTTCTACATGTTTTGGTGCAGAACCACCAGCTCCAGTTTCAAAAAGACCGCCACCATTCATTAAAGGTACTATAGATAACATTTTAGCACTTGTGCCTACTTCTAAAATTGGGAATAAATCTGTTAAATAATCTCTTAAAACATTACCAGTAACGGATATAGTATCTTCTCCCTTCACAATTCGCTCTAAAGTTACTTGAGTAGCTTTTTCTGGGGATAAAATTCTGATATCTAATTCCTCAGTATGATGCTCTGGGAGGTATTTGTTTATTTTTTTAATTAATTCAGCATCGTGGGCTCTATCTTCATCTAACCAGAAAATCGTGGGTAAACTGGTGGCTTTTGCTCTTGATATGGCAAGTTTAATCCAGTCTTGAATAGGTGCATCTTTTACTTGGCACATCCTCCAGATATCACCTTTTGAAACTTTATGAGAAATTATTATATTTTTGGTATTGTTATCAATTACATTAACAAGGCCTTCACCAATAATTTCAAATGTTTTATCATGTGAACCATATTCTTCTGCTTTTTGAGCCATTAAGCCAACATTTGGTACCGTGCCCATAGTGGTTGGATCAAATGCACCATGTTTTTTACAGAAGTTAATGGTTATTTCATAAATACCAGCATAACTGCTATCAGGAATTATGGCTAAAGTATCTTGAGCGTATCCATTTTTATCCCACATTTTTCCAGAATTACGGATCATTGCAGGCATTGAAGCATCAATAATAACATCATTAGGCGCATGTAAATTGGTAATGCCTTTTTCGAAATTAACCATAGCCAAATCAGGACCATTAGATATGGTTGCTTCTATTTCTTTAACAATTTCATTTCTAAGATTTTCAGGTAAGCTATTTATCTTGTTCAATAAATTCGTTAGACCATCATTTGCGCTAATTCCTAAATCATCAAAAGTATTGTCATATTTTTTAAAGACGTCTGCAAAATAAGTTTCTACAACGTGACCAAAGATGATAGGGTCTGACACCTTCATCATGGTGGCTTTTAAGTGAACTGAAAACAATATATTTTGCTCTTTAGCAACTTTTAATTGTTCTTTTAGGAAAGTAAATAATGCTATTTTACGAAGTACCGTCGCGTCAATAATTTCAGCTTTTAATAAAGCGATATTTTCTTTTAAAATTGTTTTTGAACCATCTTCAGCTATAAATTCGATATTTACGATTGTTGCTTGTGCAATAGTTACTGATTTTTCGTTAGTTTTAAAATCATCCTTACCCATTGTGGCTACTTGTGTTTTTGAATCTGAAGACCATACGCCCATGCTATGCGGATTTTTTTTCGCGTAGTTTTTTACTGCTCTTGGGGCTCTACGATCGGAGTTGCCTTCTCTAATTACCGGATTAACAGCACTACCTTTTATTTTATCGTATCTAAATTTTATTTGTTTCTCTACATCATTATTAGGATCATCAGGGTAGTTTGGTAATTTATATCCTTTACCTTGTAATTCCGTGACAGCTTCTTTTAATTGAGGAACTGAAGCACTAATATTAGGCAATTTAATAATATTTGCGTCTGGATCTGTTACTAATTTGCCCAATTCCGCTAAATCATCAGCAATACGTTGGTCTTCGTTTAAAAATTCAGGAAAGCTTGCAATTATTCTTCCTGCAAGCGATATATCTTTCGTTTCAATACTAATCCCAGCTGTTTTTGTAAATGATTTAACTATTGGTAGAAAAGACTGGGTTGCTAAAGCAGGAGCTTCATCAGTCTTTGTATAAATTATTTTTGGCATTATTATAAAAATTTTATATCATAAAAATTAAGCGGTGCAAATATACAATTTTACCTTGTTGTGAGTAGTTGTGATTTTCGCAATATATAAAGTGCTTTTTTGTGAAATAGTGATAAAAAAAGAAAAGCCATATCATTGTTTAGAACATTGATATGGCTTTTATAAAATAGTTTACAAAAGTGTTGTTTTGTTTTTTTACAAAACGGCAACCATTGATTGCATTTGCGTCACTATTTAATATTTTAAAATTAGTTTAAATTTCTGAAATTTGGACAAAATTAGTCGGTTTTTTTAAATTTTTAACATAAAAAAACCCCATATTTGGGGTTTTTAAATATATCATTATATAAAAGTTAAGAACGAATTTCTTTAATTCTTGCTTTTTTACCAGTAAGACCTCTAAAATAAAAGATACGAGATCTTCTAACTTTACCTTTTTTGTTTACTTCAATTTTCTGTAATGCAGGCATGTTTACTGGAAAAATACGCTCTACACCAACAGTACCTGACATTTTTCTGATGGTAAAAGTTTCTGTAGAACCACTACCTCTTCTTTGAATTACAACGCCTCTAAAAAACTGAGTACGTGTTTTTTCACCTTCCTTAATTTCATAATAAACAGTGATAGTATCACCTGCTGAGAAATTTTCAAAATCTTTTTTAGTTACAAATTCGTCTTGAACAAATTTTAATAATGCTTCCATTCTTTTGTTTTACTGTTTTCTATAAAGCAACATTCACGATTTTCGTCAGAGGTTAATTTATTGGTCTGCAAAAGTAATCAATTATTAAAATTTAACAACTTTAAAAGTTAATTTATTTATTGTTTTTTAAGTTTTAAAGCTAAAAGAAATAAACCAACTCCGAACAAAGCATAAAATACGCTGGATAGAAAGGATATTATAAAGGTTATTGACAAAAAATTAATGCTGCTGTTAAGATAATAGCTAAAAAAGATAGGAATGATAATTTGCATCAATACAAATAACACAGCCCCTGCTAAAATAAGAACGATTGCTAAATTCTGATTTTTTATTATTAACAGTACTGCTGCTGCAATAATTAACAGCTGTATTAAAGCATATACTAGGTTTGCTGTATATTCATAGATATTGTCTTCAATCTTAATTTTTATTGCAACAAATCAGGTCTTAATTTTTCTGTACGTTCTTGGGCTTTATCTTCCCGCCATTGTTCAATTTTTGAAAAATTACCACTTAACAAAATTTCAGGAACTCTCATTCCTTTGTATTCTGCTGGTCGTGTGTATACAGGTGGTGCGAGTAAATCGTCTTGAAAAGTATCGGTTAAGGCAGATGTTTCATTACTTAAAACACCTGGGATTAACCTAATTATCGTATCGCACAATACTGCAGCGCCTAATTCACCACCAGACATTACATAATCTCCAATAGAAATTTCCCTTGTGATAAATGCGTCTCTCACACGCTGATCTACACCTTTATAATGTCCACATAAAATGATGACATTATTTAAAAGCGACATTCCGTTGGCTATTTTTTGATTTAAAGTTTCACCATCCGGGGTCATATAAATAACTTCGTCATAATCTCTTTCTAATTTTAATGCAGAAATACATTTATCAATAGGTTCAATCATCATTACCATTCCTGCCCCGCCACCAAATTGATAATCGTCTATTTGATTATAACTTAAACTAGTATAATCTCTTAAATTGTGAAAATGAATTTCAACTATCCCTTTTTCGATAGCTCTTTTTAATATGCTAACTTCAAACGGACTTTTAAGTAATTCAGGAAGTACTGTAATAATATCAACACGCATATAAGGATTATTTTAAAGTCCAAATTTAGTGTTTATGGCTTTAGGTTCTTAAATATAAAAATTCTAATTATTCATCCTTTTTATGTTTGTTTAATTCATCCTGATATTGTCGGCTAATTTTTTGTTCCCTTTCTATGGCCCTTCTGCGGTGATCTTCATATTCTATTTCCAAATCTGATAGACTGGTCTTAGCTTCTTGCGTAAGGCTATTGTTCGTTCTAAATTTATAAATAAAAAATAATAATAAAAGTAACAATCCAGCAATCATGGTCCACAAAATAGTGCTGTAGGTTACTTTCGAAATAAAAATTCCGAAGATGGACATGCTGTCTTTTTCTTTAGTAACCGAAGTTAAATTTCTTGAAGTTTCTGCTAACTTTTTATTAAGCTCAATAATGTTTCTTTTATCCTCGGCAATTTCAATATTTAAAACTATTGTTTTCTTATTAATTGAATTTAGAGTGTCTAAAACATTGTCTCTCAATTTTTCTAAACTGTTGATTTTTAATACCTTATACCAAATACTATCTGCGCGATAATTTCTAGATTTTTCTGATAAAAATTCAAATTGACCAGCAATAGAACCTGTTTCAAGGGTGGCATCCACTTCTTGATTTTCATCTTCTTCTACTTCTTGGGCAAATTGTAAGTTAAACGATAATAGCATTAAGACTATAAGTAGTATTCTAAATTTTTTCATCTAGTAGGTTTCTATAATTAAAATTGATTTAGAGAATTGCCAAATTATTTTATTAATCCTTTAAATCTGCAAGCTAATGAAATAGAAAAATCGAATGAGAACGATGCATCAGAGGCTATTTTCTTTCCAAAACTTTGACTAAATGTAGTCAAAATCTCCGATAGGATGGAAATTACAACTTCTTTAGAAAATATCAATAGTTTTGGTGAATTAAATTTTGAGTCAAACGAGTTTGAATCGCTTAATTTATCACAAATTATTAATAGTCGATTAGGTAACAAAAGTCTACCAGCTGAATATTACTATGCTGATGTAATCAAAAATATGTGGATGATTGTTTCGCGGGTGTCGATTGTGTCCAAGATATTCAGGAACACCTAAAATAGCACTTGAAAACACCACTGAAATGAATGTGAGCTCTGCCGGTACTATCTTGCGGGTTTAGCAGGAACTGGCAAGTGATACCGAATTTATACATTCAAAGGCCTAGGTTGGGAATCAAATCAATTCAAATGAAAATCTTAATGTGCTTAATTTAAGTATTTTAAGAAAAATAAATATCTTTGATGAACATAAATATCATGATTTGGATTTTGATAATCAGTTCATTGCTACTGAAAAATACGACGCAAAGAAAAGATCAGTTTTACTATAAATGCGTTTCGTATCTAAATTTAATAATATGATTTTCAATACTTTATGTATTTTTCTCTTTTTTCAAAAGAATTTTTGACATTTAAAGAAATCAAAAACTCAACATTGCAATAACAAAAATATTTTTAGCAATTTATTAAGGCCTACTTTTCAAAAATTACAGACTAATTAGAACCAAATGAACCCAAAATTTAATTTTATGTTTGAAAAAAACATTTAGATTAAATAAATTTATGAGCTGCGGATTTTAGGTAATATTGAAAACTATAATAAATTAGTAATAAGTGAACCTTCTAACTTTAAAAATATACTTGGCAAGTCTAAGTACTAGATTCGAATAGTCATACTGATTATTGTGCCAAATATAAAAAACAATATTTTTCCATCCTCAGAAATAATGATATGTTTACTATCATTTAAAGCTGGAGCATACGTATTAAGATTATCATAGGAAACAATTTCATTATTTAAAGAATATTTTATTTGTTCTAAAAAAACCGCCTTGCAGTACATATTTTTTCATAATGGTATTTAGGTTTTCTACCGATGGTTTAGGATTTAACTCAAGATCTAATATGGATAAAGAGCCGTTGGGTACTGGAATTCAAATATCGTTAGAGGTAAATTTATTTTTTAAGCTAGGGATTGCCTTGGTCACTGCTTTTCCTGCACTAGTTTTGGTGATCACCATATTTAAGATTGTAGCCCTTCCTCGACGGTATTTAGGGTGGATGTTATCTACTAAATTTTGATTGTTTGTAAAAGCACGTTTGGTTTCTATATTTCCTTTTTTGATACCTAATGAATCCTCTACTATTTTTAAAATTGGGGTTATCGCATTGGTTGTACAAAAAGCAGTTGAGAAAATTGTATGGTCTTTTGGGTCAAAATCATTTTGATTAACGCCATGTATGATATTCGTAATTCCGTTTCCTAGCATGGTAAGCAATACTTCGGTGGCTCCTTTGGTTTAGATGTTTAGAAAGCCACTCTTTATCTCTAAAAGCCTCAATATTATCAGTTACTAGGGCATTAAATATGTCGTATTTGGTATAGTCCATATCTTCTGGTTTTCTACATTAATAATATGTACTGTGGTGTCATTTATGATTAAGGCATTATTTACTTCTTTAACATCCATGTTGCCTTTAAATTCGCCATGGATAGAGTCTATTAGCGTAAACTAACTTTTTTTCTAATATTTCTCGTTTTAAATTTTCCCTCAATACGATAGCTCTGATTCTCATTTGGTTACCTTTGCCTGTTCTTGACATCAGTTCATGAGCGACTACACTACTTATTCTGCCAAAACCATACAAAACAACATTTTTTGGTTTAATTTCTAAGGCAGCCTTGGCACCTTTAAGTTTGTTAAAGACAAAAGCTCCTACATTATTATCATTTTCTGCATGGTACTCGTAGTTTAATTTAACAAAATTTAACATTGCTGGTGGTCGGAACATATCAAAAATATTTCTCAGAATTTCAACAGAGTCAAAATTGAAATAGGTTTTTGTACAAATTCTCCCCTGTATTGGTGAGTATAACTCATATCACTTATACTTTGATCAATAACTTAATTTTTAAATAAAACTACTTCGATAGATTTATGATACCATGAATCACTTATAATTTTTATAAATTCAGTTGTAGCTTTTTTTCTATCTGTTTGGGAAGCAAGTTCTTTCTTGTAAGATGTTATTTTATCAATCGATGGTTTTAGGGCTGCTTATTAAGTTTGCCGTAAAAATACTAATTTCAAACTTTTTCGTAAGCGAATTATAAATAAAAAAAAGCTCCCTGGAGAAGCTTTTTTTTGATATTGCTTTTGAATTAATTTAAACTTTATTGTAAAATAATACGTTCTATCTCGCCGTTTTTATTAAGCATGGTAATACTTGTATTTTTATATTTTCTAATTTTCCCAAAAAGTACTTTGGCATCTTTAATATCATTTATTTCTTGATCGTCAACAGCAAGTAAAATTTTGCCATCTAAGCCATAGCCTTCGTATCTTTCAGAAACACCTACAATTTTAACTCCTTTTTTGGTTCTGAATTCCTTTTTATCCTTTTCATTTAAATTCTTAACTTCGAGATCCATAATGGGCAAAACGATGGTTTGTCTTTCTTTTAGGGTGACAGGAACAGTCATTAATTTACCAGCTCGTTCTACGATTAATTCAACCCTATCTCCAGGTTTCTTTGTCGCCAAATAGCCCGTTAAATCAGGAAAATTTAGCGTATTTATTTGGTCAATTTTTTTAATGACATCGCCAGATTGAATACCAGCATCGAAGGCACCAGAGTCTTCCTCAATCATGTCAATATAAATTCCTTGGATATTTTTAATTCCTTTTTCTACGGCTAAAGGACTATTTAAAGGAATAGGGATGATCCCTAAAATTCCCTTTTGGACATTTCCATATTCGATAATATCATCTACAATTTTTTTGGCAATATTGCTGGGTACAGCAAACGAATAACCCACATAAGACCCTGTTTGTGAAGATATTGCAGTGTTGATGCCTATTAAATCACCATTGGTGTTTACTAATGCCCCACCACTATTTCCAGGATTTACAGCTGCATCTGTTTGGATAAACGATTGATTACTACCCCCTAAAGATCGCGCTTTAGCACTTACAATTCCAGCAGTTACGGTTGATGTTAAATTAAAAGGGTTACCTACTGCTAGCACCCATTCTCCAATTTTTGTATTATCAGAATCTCCGAAGGCTAAATAGGGTAATTTTCGCTCTGGATCAATCTTAATTAAAGCAATATCAGAATTTGGATCGCTGCCGATTAACTGTGCTTTATAGGTGGTATTATTGTTTAATGTTACTTGCAACTCTGTTGCTCCATCTATAACATGATTGTTGGTTACTATATAACCATTAGGATCGATAATAACACCCGAACCTGCACCTTGAATACGTGGAGTATTGTCCGGTTCATAACCGTATAGTAATTGCATTAAACTTTGTGAGCCACTAGAGACAGCTACATTTTTTACGTGAACAACAGCGTTTACTGTATTTTCCGCTGCTACGGTAAAATCTACTTCATTAATGCCAGCACCCTTGGCTGAAGTTGAGGTATAACTAGCCATTGTAAAAGGCGAACTTTCTTTTTCAGTAAAGACATAAGAATGCTGCTCAAAAAATAATTTGTAGGCACCCAAAGTAATTGCCCCCGCAAATACAGATACCAATAATAAACTTGCTATTTTCTTCATAATCAATATATATTTTAACTTTAATACTACAAAACTAACAGTTTTTAAAGAACGAATTTTTTGTTTAACGTGTTTTTAACTGCCAAAATTCCCTTAATAAAATGCTACCTTTGTAATTAAATTTTGTTTAGATGATACTTTCTTTTTATAAATTTCAGGGAACTGGTAACGATTTTGTCATAATTGATAATCGTCATTCTATATTTAGCAAAGATGATACCAAACTAATGGCGTTTTTATGCAATCGAAAATTTGGGATCGGTGCCGATGGCTTAATTCTTCTTGAAAATGATCCTGAGTTCGACTTCAAAATGGTATATTATAATGCTGATGGAAGAGAAAGCACTATGTGTGGTAATGGAGGAAGATGCATAGTAGCTTTTGCTAAATACCTCAATATTATCGAAGAAAAAGTTGGCTTTAATGCTGTTGACGGATACCATACTGCCATAATTTCAGGAGAAAATGTGAGTTTACAAATGAAAGATGTTGCAGATATTAGTGTAAAACCCAACTCTGTTTTCCTCGATACAGGATCTCCTCATCATGTTCAAATCATCAATAACTTAAAAGATTTTGAAGTTAAAACCGAAGGTGCTAAACTGCGGTATGGAATTTATGGTAAAAAAGGGAGCAATATAAATTTTGTAGAACAAAAAAGCAATTCAAGTTTTTATGTGCGGACTTACGAAAGGGGAGTAGAAGATGAAACTTTGTCCTGCGGTACTGGTGTTACAGCGGTTGCTATAGCCATGCACAAAACAAATAAAATACAAGCTAAAAAGGTTGCTATTGAAACTTTAGGTGGTACACTTCAAGTTGAATTTGAGGTGAAGGACAACCTATATACTAATATATTTTTAACCGGACCAGCCAAATTGGTATTCAAAGGAGAGATCAATGTATAGTCTAAACGGAGAAAAAGTTTTTTTAAGAGCTTTAGAACCATCAGATTTAGATTTTCTATATCAATTAGAAAATAATGTAGCTATTTGGGAAATAAGTGGAACCACTACCCCCTATTCCCGACAAATCTTACAGTTATATTTAAATAACGCCCATCGTGATATTTATGATGTAAAACAACTTCGCTTGTGCGTTTGTACGAGCGATGATCAGGTAGTCGGACTCATTGATTTATATGATTTTGATCCAAAAAACAAAAGAGCGGGAATCGGAATTATAATTTTAGAAAATGAAAATAGAAATTTAGGCTACGGCGCCGAAGCGCTAGAGTTACTATGCCGTTATGCAAGGGTTACCTTAGAGATACACCAACTATATTGCTCTATTTTGGATGATAATTCACCTAGTATTCGTTTATTTGAAAAGTCAGGATTCTCAAAAGTTGGCCTGAAAAGAGATTGGATTGTATCCAATGGAAAATTTAAAAATGAAATTTTATTCCAAAAAATATTTTAAAAAATGTATTTCAAAAAAATAATTCTTGCCATAGCAATTATAGGCTTAATAGTTGGTGGAATTTTTACTTATAGGGTTTATGGTGCTTTTTTTACGCCAAATACTACTTTTAATAATGAGGAGGCTTTTATTTATATTCCTTCGGATGCCAATTTTGGCGATGTTAAAGAGGCTTTAATTCCTCTTGTTAAAGATTTTAAATCTTTTGAATCAGCAGCCCAGAAAAAAGGCTATATTTCAAATATAAAAGCAGGAAAGTATGCTATAAAAAAGGGAATGAATAACAATGAGATTATCAATACTTTAAGAAGTAAAAATACGCCCATAAAACTCGCTTTTAACAATCAAGAAACTATTGCAGATTTAGCGGGTAGAGTGGCATCGCAAATTGAAGCCGATAGCTTGTTGCTATTTACAGCCTTCAATGATATAGAATTTTTAAAAGTAAATGGATTTGATGATCAAACTAAATTAGCGATGTACATCCCTAATAGTTATGAGTTTTTTTGGAATACCTCGGCGGATAAATTCCGAAATAGAATGTTAAAGGAATATACAAGGTTTTGGAATGAAAATCGGGTTGCGAAAGCAGCAGCCTTAAACTTAAGCCCAATTGAAGTCAGTATATTGGCATCTGTAGTTCATAAAGAAACTGCAAAAGTTGACGAACGCCCAAGAGTTGCGGGTGTTTACTTAAACAGACTTCGAGACGGAATGTTATTACAAGCCGATCCTACCGTAATTTATGCCTTAAAACTACGTAAAGGTGATTTTAACCAAATCATTAAAAGGGTTTTATATAGAGATTTAGAATTAGATTCTCGCTACAATACCTATAAATATGGAGGATTACCACCAGGGCCTATAGCAATGCCAGACATTACAGCTATTGATGCTGTTTTAAACTCTGAAAAGCATGATTATTTTTATTTTGTAGCCAATGTTGAGAACTTTGGATATCATAAATTTGCAAAGAATCTAGCACAGCATAACCGAAATAAAGAGCAATATGTCCGATGGATAAATAGTCAAAATATTAATAGATAGATAGTTGAACGAACATTAATTTCAATTTATATAAAATTTAACGTTTTTGGGTTTTCTACAACATTTTGTAAGATAAAAGCGCCGTATCTTTGCCTCGCTAATTTAAGCAAGCCTTCTTGGGCTATAAGTCTTAAGAAATCAAATATATGCGAAAGTGGATAAGCGTAAGTTCTCCTCCTATCATAATAGTACTTTTAGTAAGTTTCGGTTTTAAAATGAATTTTAATAACCAAGGTGTGCCGAAATCGCTTCAAGCAAATAAATCTACCAATTTCTCGTTTCCCCAAAACGAAGATTATGCTGAACACCCAATTGTATTGCCACCTTTCATTGGTAATGCGTACATTGGTTTTAAGGAAGCAATGGCTTTTAAAGAATCAAGAGGTAAATATGGTGTTGTTAATTCCCTAGGATATTTAGGTAAATATCAATTTGGAAAAGGCACCTTAGAGTTAGTTGGGATATATAATCCCGATTATTTTTTGGTAAACCCGCAGTTACAAGAAAGAGCTTTTAAAACCAATATTGCTCGGAACAAGTGGATACTAAGAAAAGATATTGAAAAATATGTTGGATTAGAAATTGGAAATTCGCACATTACAGAGTCAGGTATTATTGCTGCTGCACATTTAGCAGGGCCCGGAAACGTTAAAAAATATTTGCGTTCGTTGGGAGCACATGATGTTAATGATAATTATGGTTCAAGCATAAGTCATTATATAAAATATTTTTCAGGTTATGATATTTCTATGATTTTACCCAAACGTAATGCTAAAATTTAAGAATTTTTAAATAAACTCTTAAATCCTTTTTGTTGAAGAGAGTGTTTTTTATGCTTGAATAATAAAAATGGTGGGTCGTTTGTGTAGATTTAAACTTTCCTTTGACCATTCTTGAGCTGTTTTTGTAACGATAAACTCAGTAGACAAAGTAATATCGGAAGCCACGCAAACTTTGGTTGATAGGTTGAGTGTTTTAATGAGATCAGCAAAAAGCTTATCGTTCCTATAAGGTGTTTCTATAAAAAGTTGTGATTGCTGGGTATCTTTTGATAATTTCTCCAGTCGCTTTAGGGTACTTTTTCGTTCACCAGATTCAATCGGTAGATAACCATTAAAAGCAAAATTTTGTCCATTTAAACCACTTGCCATAAGCGCAAGCAAAATGGACGAGGGGCCAACCAAAGGAACTACTTTTATGTTTTTTTCGTGCGCAATCCTCACGACATCTGCTCCTGGATCTGCAATACCAGGGCAACCAGCTTCTGAAATGATGCCAACATCCTTGCCGTTTAAACAGGGTTGTAAAAAAGTAGGAATCATTTCTGGTTCTGTAAACTTATTCAAAGCTTCTAAATGCAGATTAGATTGGGATTTTTTCGAGCTTATTTTTTTTATAAATCTCCGTGCTGTTTTCTCGTTTTCTACAATAAAAAAATCAATATTTTCAATGGTTCTTTTTATCGAAATTGGCAGTACTTCCAGCGGTTCGTTGTCTCCCAAGGTTGTCGGGATTAAATAGAGTTTTCCAAAGGTGTTATTTTCCATTGTTGAGCGTGGTTAATTTATCAGCGATCACAGTACAGGCGTTGTCGATTAATTCAAAAACATGTTCAAAACCTTGATCGTCATAATAAGGATCTGGAACTTCTTTTTCTTTAATGGTAGTTTCCGATAGCAATAGCTTTACTTTAGCTTTTTGCTCTTGGGTAGTAGCTAATTTAATAATATTGTCGTAATTACTGTGATCCATCACATAAATCAAATCAAAAACCTCGAAATCTTCAGTTTCAAATTTTCTGCAACTTTGTTGAGAGATATCAATTCCGTATTTTTTAGCAACTGCAATAGATCTGCTATCAGGTTTTGATCCAATATGATGGCCACCTGTACCCGCTGAGTCAATATAAAATTTTTTTATCTGAAGTTTGCTTTGCAAAATGCCTTCGGCTAATGGCGACCTACAGATATTACCTAGGCAGACCATTAGAATTTTAGTTGGCATAAAAAGAATTTAAGAAAATTTCTTGGTCAGATCGTCTATGTATTTGCGAAACTGCTTATCAGTCTCTGCTAAATTGTCAACAGTTTTACAAGCATGTAAAACGGTAGCATGATCCCTTTTTCCAATTTGAGAACCAATACTTGCTAAAGAAGCTTTGGTGAATTTTTTTGCAAAAAACATGGCTAGTTGTCGCGCTTGTACAATATGTCTTTTTCTGGTTTTTGATTGTAAAGTGGCCACATCCATTTCAAAGTAATCAGAAACTACTTTTTGAATGTAATCAATAGAAACTTCACGCTTAGTATTTTTAACAAACTTTTCAACTACTTGCTCCGCTAAATCTAAGGTTATTTCTTTTTTATTAAATGAAGATTGTGCTATCAACGAAATAATAGCGCCCTCGAGTTCTCTTATATTTGTTTTTATATGTTTGGCTACATATTCAATAATATCCTCAGGCATTTCTACACCATCACGATATAATTTATTTTTTAAGATTGATATTCTTGTTTCGTAATCAGGGTTCTGTAACTCCGCCGATAAACCCCATTTAAATCTGGACAATAAGCGTTGTTCAATATCTTGCATATCAACAGGTGCCTTGTCAGAAGTTAAAATCACCTGTTTACCATTTTGATGTAAATGATTAAATATATGGAAGAAAACATCTTGAGTGCCAGATTTACCTGATAAAAATTGAACGTCATCAATTATTAAGACATCAATTAATTGATAAAAATGAATAAAATCATTACGGGTATTTTTCTTTACAGACTCAATATATTGTTGCGTAAATTTCTCAGCAGAAATATAAAGTACGGTACGCTCTGGATATTTATCTTTAATTTCAACTCCTATAGCGTGTGCTAAATGAGTTTTTCCAAGACCAACTCCGCCAAAAACTAATAACGGGTTAAAAGAGGTTCCTCCGGGTTTATTAGCAACCGCCATACCTGCAGAACGGGCTAACCTGTTAGAGTCACCTTCTAAAAAGTTTTCGAAATTGTAATTAGGATTTAATTGAGATTCTATTTTAATATTGCGAATACCTGGAATAACGAAAGGATTTTTTAATTCAGGATTTTTAGATTTTATAGCGACATCTAATTCTTGCGCCGGCACTGTACTTCTATTTGAGCTTGGTATTTTTTCGGTAAAAGGTTCTCGGTTACCGTATGTATTTTCCATTTTAATTATATACACCAATTTAGCACTTTCTCCAAGCTCTTTGGTTAAAGATACTTTTAGTAGTTTTACGTAATGCTCTTCGAGCCATTCGTAAAAAAATTTGCTAGGGACTTGTATGCTCAGTGCATTTTCAGTTAGCTTAACAGGCTTAATAGGTTCAAACCAAGTTTTGAATGCCTGCGGTTGGATGTTATCCTTGATAAAATCCAAACAGTTGTTCCATACGGAAATTGCAGTAACACTCATTTTTACATTAATCTTAATTGGTTATTCATATAGGTTCTATTACCTTTCATTTTTTCAAGCATTGGGGATTTACTTGGATTGACAAATATGTGAACAAAAAAACTAAAAAAAAAATGAAATACTATTGTATTTATAGTTTTTTTTCACCATGTTATCTCCATAAAATTAATCAGAATTTAAATATATAATTTTTACTTCTAAAAACATGAATAATAATAAAATTTCTTTTCGAGTTCGTTATGGAGAAACTGATCAAATGGGAGTGGTCTATCACGGGAATTATGCTCAATACCTAGAGATGGGTAGAGTAGAATGGTTGAGATCTTTGGGTATTTCTTATAAAAAGTTAGAGGAAGACGGCATTATACTACCAGTTATTTCTTTAACTGTACATTTTAAAAAATCGGCATTATATGATGACTTAATTACAGTAGAAACGATACTTAAAAAATCACCTTCTGTTAAAATTGAGTTTGATTATAAAATTTACAACGAGAATAACGAACTCTTAATCGAGGCTAATACTGTCTTGGCTTTTATTGATGCTAAAAAAAATAGACCGATTAAATGTCCAATAGAAATTTTAAACCTTATAAATGCATAAAGTAGGCCTTTTTATTACTGCAAAATACAGCGGCCTTTTTTTATGTCTGCAATTGAATTTTAGTAAAATTTAGAAACCTGTGCGACCTTAGTCTAAAGTGATTTACACAATTACTCTATTTCTGTAATAACAACGCCATAAGAATTATGAAAAATATTATTTACTTTTTCTGCGTCGTTTTCTCTTACACTTATCGTCATGGTGCAGTTCAATGCCATTTCTTGTGAAATAATGTCTATTTGCTCCTGTTTTATAATTCGCATTACTTTGTCCATGTCGGCATATTCAAAAGTTAATAGAAACTCGTTTTGAATAGTTTTTTCGATAATTTTGGTATTCTCTAGAGCCATTTGAGCGCCTGTTTTATATGCACTAATTAAACCACCAACACCTAATTTTGTACCTCCAAAAATTCGAGCAACCGCCACTAATACATCGGTAACTTCAAAAGACAGTATTTGTGCGTAAATGGGCAATCCAGCAGAATTGTTAGGTTCGCCATCATCATTTGCCCTGTACGATTGGTTTTTAATGCCTAATTGCCAAGCATAACATATATGATTGGCCGTATGGTGCTTTTTTTTAAGTGCTTCTAGGATTGGTTTTACTTCGTCTTCTGTAGCTATGGGGAAAGCGTACCCATAAAATTTACTCTTCTTTTCTTTAAAAAGAATTTCTTCGGATGGTTTTTCTATTGTTTTGTAAGTGTCAGATGCTTCATCCATTAAAATAATGCTATTAAAACAATACTAATTATTGCCAACGAAATACCTATCCAATTTTTTAAACTCAGTTGTTCTTTAAATAAAATAATACCTAATAATGTTGAAAACATGACGATTGCTACATTATTTATAGTAAAAACAGAGGCGCTATTTAAAGTTTCACTTTGCAAGGCTTTTAAAAGGTAGTAGATAGAGAAATAGTTTGGAATACCTAAAACAATTCCACCAAAGATATCCTTCCAAGTAATTTTTTCTTTTGTTTTTATACTTTTAAAAATAATGAATAGTACACCTATTGTAGCTGCCGAAGCAAATATAACTGCTGAAAACAAAGGGTATTCTGTTTCCTCAACATGAATTTCTTGAAGGTATTTAATACTTGTATCAATAACTCCAGAACCTAAAAAAACCAATACAGGTAAAAGGAATGATATTTTTGGAAGATTGATATCTTTTGTTTTTATCGATGCAAAATAAACCGCTATTAAAGCCAATAAAATTCCTAAAATTTGAAAAAAAGATAGCGTTTCCTGATACCAAAAAACCCCAAAAAGCACAGGAATAACTAGGGACATTTTTGTGGCCACTGACGCCACCGAAACACCGACTTTTTGAGCCGTAGTTGCCATTAAATTAAAAACTAAAATAAATAATATTCCTAATAAAATAGTTCCTAAAAACCATGATTTTGTTGGGATATCAGAAATTATAACTTCCCCCTTATAAAATAACAAACCTACCAAACACGCTATAAAATAATTCGTAACTATGGCATAAAAGGTATTGATTTTATAAGTTGAAAAAAGTTTAAAAATCACAAATATTAAACTAGAAAACAAGATACTAAAGCCTAAGTTGATCATATTATAATTTGGAAAATAATTGAATAATATCTTCTTTTCCAAGAAGTAAATTCCACGTTTTAATGCCTAGGCCTTCGGCGGCTTTTGTATTTTCTGGCATGTCGTCAATAAAGAGTGTTTCTTCAGATTTCAATTGATTTTTTCCTAGAACATATGCGTAAATATCCGTATTTGGTTTTCTCAAATTGATTTCGTGCGAAAAGTAAAATTGTTCAAAACAGGATTTAAAACGATTAAAATTTGCTGTACCCATTGATTTAATAACGCAGTCGATATGTAATTCATTGGTGTTACTCAATAAAAACAAGCGATATTTTTTTTCTGCCGCCAATTGTTCAATAAACTCTAATCTTTCTATGGGAAAATCTAGTAAAATAGAATTCCAAGCGGCAATTATTTCATCTTCATTCGCAGTTGGAAACATTTCTTTGAGAGCTAAAACAAAATCTGACGAACTTATAAGGCCCATTTCATAGTTTTTTGCCAAGCTGTCTAATTCAGGACTTACGTATTTAAATCCAAATTTTTCAAGATGTTTGTAAACTGCTAGTTTATCTAAGTTGATAAAGATGTCTCCGAAGTCAAAAACTATATTCTTAATCATTGGTTATTATTTTTAATACGTCTTTTTCTAAGATTAATTTTGAGGCTAATTGACCTGTTATTTTTGGCGATTTAATACCAGTAAAAAAGTTTGTGTTTCCAATAAAAATTCGCGCTTCATCCCATAAGTTTTCATCAATAAACGACTGCAAGGTTCTTGCGCCTCCTTCTATAATCATACTTTGGATATTTTCTACGTACAGTTTTTTACAAATTTCAAAAGCACTATTTATGGAGAAATCAATTTGGATGTATTGAACACCGTCGATATATTTTGAAGCATCATTTTCTCCAGTAAAAACAATGGTTTTAATGCTAGTATCCAAAGCATGGAATGAAACGTCAATTTTTAACGATTTATCGAGTATTATTCGCACTGGATTTTTACCTTTCCAGAGTCTGGTGTCTAGTTTAGGGTTGTCTTCTAAAACTGTATTTGTACCTACCAAAATAGCCTGTTCTTCGCTGCGCCATTGGTGCGTCAATAATCTTGAGAATTCATTGCTAATCCAGAATGGTTCTTTGGAGTTTCTCAATTTTTTATCAGGAGCTATAAACGCATCTGCTGTTTCCGCCCATTTTAAGATAATATATGGTCTTTTTTTCTCTTGAAAAGTCAAAAAACGTTTGTGATGTTCTCTACACTCTTTTTCTAAAATTCCAGTAATTACATTACATCCTGCATCTTTTAATTTCTGAATTCCCTTTCCTGCCACTTTTTCATGCGGATCTAAAAGTCCGATAACCACATTTGGAATTTTGCTTTTAATAATTAAATCAACGCAAGGCGGCGTTTTTCCAAAATGGGAGCAGGGTTCCAGCGTTACATAAAGTGTTGCTTTTTTAAGTGAAGATGCATCTTTTACAGAATTGATGGCATTTACTTCGGCATGTGCGCCACCATAAGCACTAGTATATCCTTCGCCTATAATTTTGTTATTATACACAATCACCGCGCCGACCATCGGGTTAGGGGCAGTAGTTCCTAATCCGTTTTTCGCGATTTGAATACAGCGTAAAATGTAAAATTCATGTATCTTCACATCGCAAAAATAGGATATTAAATACATATCGTTTTATTAAATTATGACCAATATATTCATTCGAGAAATCGAACTAAAAGATAATGAACAAGTTGCTAAAGTTATTCGTAAAGTTTTGGTCGATCTAGGTGTTCCAAAAGTGGGCACGGCTTACGCTGACAAAGCATTAGACAGTATGTTTGAGAATTATACAAGCCTGCGATCAAGCTATTTTGTGGTAGTTGAAAATGACGAAATTCTAGGTTGTGCTGGTATTGCACCTTTAGAAAATTATGATGGAAACGAAGTGTGCGAGTTGCAAAAAATGTATTTTCTGGAGGCTGCTAGGGGAAAAGGATTTGGGGCTAAAATGATGGAAACTTGCTTGCAAAAAGCGAAAGATTATGGTTTTGAAAAAGTATATTTAGAAACCATGCCCTATATGGAAGCTGCCCAAAAATTATATAAAAAATCGGGGTTTAACTATATAGATGCGCCAATGGGCAATACGGGTCATTATTCTTGTCCTGTTTGGATGTTGAAAGCACTTTAATCAAATTTTATGCTTTTAAAGGAGATAAAAAAAGTATTTCATACCGAATTAGATGCTATTTATGGCAAGGAAGAAGTGAGTAGTTTCTTTTATTTGTTAATAGAACATTATTTAGGCTTAGAGCGATTTATTTTAGCGGTTCAACCAGAACTTATCATCACAAAAGAAAAAGAGTCCCCTTTGTTTGAAGCATTGAGTAAGTTAAAATTGCAAGTTCCTATTCAATACATCATAGGAAAGACACATTTTATGGATTTGGATTTTGTAGTTAATAAAAATGTATTAATCCCAAGACCCGAAACCGAAGAATTAGTGAGGTGGGTATTAGATGATTTTTCGACTGTAAAGTCCGACTTAAAAATTTTAGATATCGGCACCGGTAGTGGCTGTATTGCTGTTTCTTTGGCAAAAAACTTACCGAAAGCAAAAGTGTACGCCATAGATGTTTCTGAAGAAGCTTTAGTGGTAGCAAAAGAAACCGCTAAACTTAACGGAGTTGAAATATATTTTATCAATGCAGATATTTTAGAAGTCAATGATTTAGATGATAAATTTGATATTATCATATCCAATCCGCCTTATGTAAGAATGTTAGAAAAGCAAGAAATGAAGAATAATGTTTTGGATAACGAACCAGAACTTGCCTTGTTTGTTGCAGATGATAATCCATTAATTTTTTATAAAAAAATTATTGAATTAGCTGCTAAAAACCTTATTGATAAAGGAGTTTTGTATTTTGAAATCAATCAATATTTAGGAAAAGAAACACAATCACTTCTAGAAGCAACAAATTTTTCGGAAATTGAACTGCGTAAAGATTTCTTTGGAAATGATAGAATGTTAAAGGGGAAAATTTGTTAAATAATTATAAAATAAAGCGTTTTAAATGAAAAGTATCGTTGTTTTTTGTGGAAGTAGCGCAGGTAATGAACCTGAATTTGTAAATGAAGCTTATGCGCTAGGCAAAACCTTAGCTGAACAACAGATTACAACAGTTTATGGCGGGGCTAAGATTGGGATTATGGGGCAAGTGGCGCAAGGTGCTTTGGAGGCTAACGGAAAGGTAATTGGCGTAATTCCTGAATTCTTGAAAATACGGGAAGTATATCATACGACGCTTACTGAGCTTATCATCACCCAGAATATGCACGAGCGTAAGTTAAAAATGCACGAACTTTCGGACGGGATTATCATGCTTCCAGGCGGATTTGGAACACTTGAAGAATTTTTTGAGATGTTGACCTGGGGTCAATTAGGCTTGCATCAATATCCAATTGGTGTTTTAAATACGAATGGTTTTTATGACGATTTATTAAAAATGCTAAAAAGTATGGTAGATAAGGGTTTTGTTAAAAAAGAAAACTTTGATATGATTTTAACAGATTCCTCAATTTTAGGCTTATTAAGCCAAATGGAAGCCTATTCGCCTCTTGAAATTACCAAGTGGGCAGAAAGAGCAGCTTTAATTGACTAAAAAACTAAGACGCTTAAATGAATTTACATGATAAACATAAAACAAAAAATTGACCATTTAAGAGTAACACTCCGAGAACACAATCATAATTATTATGTCTTGGATAACCCGTCAATTTCTGATTATGATTTTGATATGCAATTAAAAGAATTACAAGCTTTAGAAGCGCTGCACCCTGAATTTTACGATGCCACATCGCCAACCTTAAGGGTAGGAGGTATGGTAATTAAAAATTTTGAAACTATGGTTCATGAAAGTCGTATGTATTCTTTAGATAATAGCTATTCTAAAGAAGATTTAGAAGATTGGGAAAAGCGGATTCAAAAGGTATTAGGTGATGTGGCTGTTGAATTTTCTTGTGAGTTAAAATATGATGGAGCATCAATAAGCATTACCTATGAAGATGGTAAATTAAAGCAAGCCTTAACCCGTGGCGATGGTTTTCAGGGTGATAATGTAACGACAAACATAAAAACCATAAAGTCTATTCCCCTGCAATTAAAAGGCGATTACCCTCAAAAATTTGATATTCGAGGAGAGATTGTGTTGCCTTTTAAGGGTTTTGCAAAAATGAATGTGGAGCGCATAGAAAATGGCGAGGAACCCTATATGAATCCTAGAAATACGGCTTCTGGAAGTCTAAAACTTCAAGATAGTGCAGAAGTTGCCAAACGCCCCTTAGATTGTTTGCTATACGGAATTGTAGGATTGCAAACAGGCATTACATCGCAATTTCAAATGTTAGAAAAGTCCAGAGCATGGGGTTTTAAAGTTCCATCTATTGCTCAACTTTGCAAATCAACTGAAGATGTCATGGCTTTTGTGGACTATTGGGATGTTCACAGGCATGAATTACCGTATGAAACTGATGGTGTAGTGATCAAAGTAAATAACCTACAACATCAAGAAGAGTTGGGTTATACCTCTAAATCGCCACGCTGGGCAATGGCCTATAAATTTAAAGCCCAACAGGTTTCGACGGTGTTGAATGAAATTACCTATCAAGTCGGTAGAACAGGCGCAATTACCCCTGTAGCGAATTTAGTTCCTGTTTTATTGGCGGGTACAACCGTAAAAAGAGCTTCGTTGCACAATGCCGACCAAATCGAGAAATTTGATATTCGAGAAGGTGATACGGTTTTTGTAGAAAAAGGAGGAGAGATTATTCCGAAAATAATAGGAGTTGACTTCACCAAACGTTCAGAAAATTCAGAACCTACTCAATACATTGAGAATTGTCCAGAATGTAAAACTTTATTAGAGCGTAGCGAAGGTGATGCCAAGCATTATTGTCCAAATTATTATGGCTGTCCGCCACAAATAACCGGTAGAATTCAGCATTATATTTCTCGTAAAGCGATGGATATTGAGGGCATGGGCAGCGAAACCGTGGAATTACTTTTTAAAGAAGGACTCATTCAAAATTACGCGGATTTATATATTTTAAGTAAAGAACAAGTGATGCCTTTAGAACGCATGGCGGAAAAATCAGCAGAGAATTTGGTTATGGGAGTTAAGGCCTCGGTAGCTATTCCTTTTGAGCGTGTACTTTTTGCTTTAGGTATTCGGTTTGTGGGTGAAACGGTAGCGAAAAAATTAGCAAGAGCTTATAAAAATATTGATGCGCTGATGATGGCCAATATAGAAGAACTAACAAAAGTGGATGAAATAGGGGAGCGTATTGCGCAAAGTGTGGTTGAGTTTTTTCAGAATGATAACAATATAACCATTATTCAACGTTTAAAGAGCTATGGCGTTCAATTTAAACTATCAGCAGATAAACTAGAAAATCAGACAGATGTTTTGAAAGGACAATCCTTTGTAATTTCTGGCATCTTTGAAAAAGTTAGTCGTGATGATTTAAAGAAAATGATAGAAGATAATGGTGGAAAGGTTGGTTCCTCAGTTTCATCAAAAACGACCTATTTGGTAGCTGGTGATAATATGGGCCCAAGTAAACGAACCAAAGCAGAAAGTTTAGGTGTGAAAATTATTTCGGAAGATGAGTTTTTAGCGATGTTGACCAATTAGAAATAAAAAAAGTTTTTGTAAAAGTTATAACAGATAATTGTTAAAAAAATCAGACAACTTCTTTTTCTAATTAAATAGGTATTACAATGATTTTCTAACGGAAATAATATTAAAAAGAATTACGATTACTGCTATAATTAATAGGACATGAATTAAACAACTAGTACCTATTCCTGGAACAACGTTTAACATTCCTAAAAGTCAAATAACTACACAAATTAAGGCTACAAGCCAAAGAATACTTCTCATATTATTTTATTTATTGATTACAGCGCAATTTAAAAAGTAAAATTTATTGGCCATATTCTAAAAAGAAAAATAAATAATACAAAAGAATTAATCACCTATTTATCATTTATATTTTTACAAGTCATAACCGAAAATGAAAAAACTATAAGTATATAAAGATTTCCAAGAGACTCTAAATGGTGAAGTATCCAAAAAAGTGTGGTCATTATCGCTACAATTTATTTGGTTTGTTGCCAATGGAGATTGGGAAGCATCTTATCATATGGGCCAAAATTTAGAAACCCCAGAAGGAAGTTTAATACACGCCTATTCGCACAGAAAAGAAGGTCATGGGTTTAATTTTGCTTATTGGTATCGGCAAGCAAATACAACTTTTCCTAATATTAGTTTAGAAGACGAATTGAAAGAAATTGTGACATCACTATTATAAAAAAAAATCCCAATCGAAACCGAATGGGATTTTATACAATTCAGAAATTAGAAAGTATATATTAAAGTACTCTTACATTTACTGCATTTAAACCTTTTTTACCTTCTTCTAAATCAAACTCAACTTCATCGCCTTCACGAATTTCATCGATCAATCCAGAGATGTGCACAAAGTGATCTTTGTTTACGCCTTCTTCAGTGATAAAGCCGAAACCTTTAGTGTCATTGAAGAATTTTACTGTTCCTTTACTCATGTTAAAAAATTAAAAATTATTAGTATTTAAAAAACAAAGATGATACCAAAAATTAGAATTAGCACTATGAGAAGGCAATTAATTTATAGAAATAAAATTTTTATAATTTCTTTTTAAAACAAACACTGTTTTTTACCCCTTTATATTGTCCGTAGTTTTCGATAATTTGATACCCGTTTTTCTTATACAAGGCAATAGCATCGGTTTGTCTGGTGCCTGTTTCTAAGATACAAGCATCGTATCGTAATGATTCTGCCCAAGTTTCTAAAGCTTCCAAAATTTTTGTTCCAATTCCTATTCCTTGATACTCAGGTACTACAAACATTCTTTTTATTTCGGCAATGTGCATGGTGAAAGGTTTAAAAGCGCCACAACCAATGGGTTTTCCGTACCCATAAACTACAAGTGCTTGGTTGATGCCCTCTGAACCATTAAACTGGTCATAAAAATCGTGCTCATCACCGTCTTTTATAATTAAATCTTCATCTAAAGCCTTAGTGAGCTGGTGAAAATCTTCATTTCTAAAATCTGTTTTAATTATGGTAATCATTTTATAAAAATTAAACGGCAATACTTACGCCTTCAGCTATATTCTTTCTATCGTTATCAAAGTAGAAATCTATTTTACCTAAATTCACGCCAAAACAACCTACTTGGTTGACCAAAACATCAGTTTGCAAGGTATTTTTAACTATTGTAGGTTTTTTTAAAAAGGTATGCGTATGGCCTCCAATAATTAGGTTTGTGTATTTGGTTTTTGCCGCTAATTTTAAATCATCGGGTTTGTCTGAATTATATTTGTAGCCCAAATGAGAAAGACAAATGACTAGATCGCAGTTTTCTTCTGTTTTAAGTTTACGTTCTATGTCCTGCGCTATTTCAAACGGATTTAAATATTGTGTTTCTTTAAATAACTTTTTAGTTACCAAACCATCTAATGCGATACCTAAGCCATAAACACCAATTTTAATGCCATCAACTGTATAAATTTCGTAAGGTTTTGTGTAGCCATTCATAATGGTATTTGTAAAATCGTAATTTGCAGAAAGTAATTTAAACTTGGCATTAGGTAATTGAGCAAATAAACCTTCAATTCCATTGTCAAAATCATGATTGCCAATAGTAGCAGCATCATATTTAAGCATACTCATTAATTTAAATTCTAATTCCCCACCGTAAAAATTAAAATACGGCGTGCCTTGAAAAATGTCTCCGGCATCAAACAATAAGGTATTTGGATTTTCTTTTCTTAACTGGGCCACAAGCACAGCTCTTTTAGCCAATCCACCTAATCCAGGAAAATCAGCATGCGATTTTGGAAAAGCATCAATATGGCTATGAACATCATTGGTGTGTAAAATGGTGATTTTCTTTTTTGTCTCCCGAAAACAAGAATTCAGTGATAAACCTCCTAAACCTAAAAATGCTGAAGTAGCTGTAGTATTCGAAATAAATTTTCTTCTGTTCATTTTTTTAATTATCTAATTTTATGAATCGGTCGTCAATTTTTGGTTCTATGGTATCCATTTTTGTAAAATAATCAATCATGATATTTCGGATTAAATAATCGGTATCTATTGCGGCAATATTGTCTAAGAAAAAATTCATATTATCGCCACCAGTCAGTAAATAGTTTGATGTCGCAACAAAATAAGTTTTCTCCTCGTCAAAAGGTTTACCTTGTATATTGACAGCTTTTAAACTATCGTCTTTATTCAAAATAATTTGAATTCCAGAGATAGGATGTTGAATTTTGTTTTTTATTAGATAGGCAATCATTTCACGCACAGCTTTTCCGCTTAGGTTTACCACCACGACCGAATTTTCAAAAGGCATAATTTCATAAGCCGTTCTGGCGCTTACATTCCCTTTCGAAATAGAGCTACGGATACCGCCATGGTTTAAGAGTACAAAATCTATATTATTTTGGGTTCTCGATTTAAAGACTGGGTTTACCAACTGCAAAACAGCGTCTGCCATTAAGTTCCCAGCTGTTGTATTATAAGGGTTATCGGTTTTTGAAATGTTATTAGCTGCATAGGCTAAAGTACTATCTAAAACGGCGTCAATGTGTTTTCGGTAGGGTTCTACGAATTCTTTAATTTTTAAATCTTCAGCGATACTATCTTCAATAGTAATTTGTTTTCCTATTATCTCGCTTAGCCTTAGTCTTTCTTGCTTACAAGAAATAAAAAGTAAAATTGTTATAAATATAACAAAATGTTTAAATTTTAAAATCATAATTGTCCCTATCTTCGTATTATAATTGCCTTGAATATTTTTTACATTTGTACAAATGTAAAAATTCATGTTTTTAAAAGCTATAAAACAAAAATTAAAATATAGATCTGGGCGTAATTTTATAAAACAACTGTTGAAAGTACCCCCGGGAGGCGTTCAAGAGGAAAAAAAAATTACCTCTATTGGTTGTATCGTGGATTTAGATAGTTTTAACGACAGCAATATATTTTATCAATTTATTGAAGAGTTTTCATTACGACCAAATTCTATTAAAATAATTGGCTTTAAAAAGGTTCACAACAAAAATTCACCTTATGCAACTCCTATTTTTTCGAATAAGGATTTGGGATGGAACGGTAAAATAGAAAATATTTATGCTTTAGAGTTTATGAATAGAGAATATGATTTATTGGTAAATTATTACACAGATGATCATTTATTATTGCAGCTCATGACACTAAAAACTAAGGCCAGACTGCGAGTTGGATTTGGAGAGGTAGATAAAAATTTAAACGATTTAATATTGCACATCCCCATTTTAAACTTTAATCAATTTAAAAAAGAATTAAAAAAATATTTAAAAGTACTCAAAGAAATAGAATAGCGATGGATAGTTTATACGGAACGGGAGTGGCATTAATAACGCCGTTTAATGATGATTTTTCGGTGGATTTGGCAGGATTACAAGCTGTGGTGGAGCACACCATAAAAGGAGGAATAGACTATTTGGTAGTCTTAGGTACAACTGCAGAAACAGTTACCTTAACTACAATTGAAAAACAGCTTGTTATTGACACGGTTATCCGCACCAATGCTGGCAGATTGCCATTGGTTTTGGGGGTAGGCGGTAACAATACAGCTCTAGTGGTTGAAGAATTGCAAGCTATTGATTTATCAGAATTTGTAGCTATTTTATCAGTATCTCCTTATTACAATAAACCAACACAAGAGGGTATTTATCAGCATTTTAAGGCAATTTCAAAAGTGTCTCCCAAACCTATTATTGTTTACAATGTGCCTGGTAGAACGGGTAGTAATATGATGCCCGAAACTACAATACGCCTAGCGAACGATTTTAAAAATATAGTAGCTATTAAAGAGGCGTGCGGAAATATGCTTCAAATAAAAGAAATTTTAGATTTAAAACCCACTAATTTTTTAGTGATTTCTGGGGATGATGCTACGGCATTACCCACTGTCTTAGCAGGTGGAGCAGGCGTTATTTCGGTTATTGGGCAGGGTTTACCTAAGAAATTTTCTAAAATGATTACTTTAGGGATAGATCAAAAAATAGGAGAGGCGTATGAAATCCACCATCAATTAGAAGATGGCATGAACCTAATTTTTGAAGAAGGCAACCCCGCAGGGATAAAAGCTATTTTTGAAATTTTGGGTATCTGTAAGGCACAAGTCAGATTGCCTTTAGTAAAAGCTAGCGCAGCATTAACTGCCAAACTAGCGGCTTTTGGAAAGGACTTACATCAGGTTTCTGCCTAAAAAAAATGAAATAATTTTAATCGAACGTTAAAACTTCGCTAAAATAGTGGTAAACCTAAGTATTCGCTTTAATTTAGCGTAATAAAATTTTTTTTTAAATCCATTTAGAATACTTATTTTTGCAAGATGTTTAGAAAAATGCGTCCTTTTTTTATTCTTATAGTCTTACTTTTTGTTTTTACTTCTTGTAGTAATTTTCAGAAGGTTCTTAAAAATGAAGATGTTAAAGCAAAGTATGATTTGGCTGAAAAATTATACGATGCCAAGGACTATAAAAAAGCCAATACTATACTAGCACAAATAGCACCTAAATATATTGGGAAGCCACAAGGCGAGCGGGTCATGTATTTTTTGTCTAATTCTTATTTTGAAATTAAAGATTACAATACCGCAGGTTACCAGTTTGAGCGTTTTTTAAAATCGTATCCAAAGAGTGATAAAGCACAAGAAGCGGCTTTTTTTGGGGCTAAAAGTTATTATTTACTTTCCCCTAAATATTCACTAGATCAAACCGATACAGATAAAGCCTTACAAAAGCTTCAAATCTTTATTAATTCATATCCTAATTCTGAATTTTTATCTCAGGCCAATGATATGGCGACGGATTTAGCAGAGAAAAAAGAGAATAAAGCTTTTGAAATATCTAAACAATTTTCTAAATTAGGAGAGTTTTTTACTTTAGATTTTTCTATATCAGCCGCAGCTGCTATAGATAATTTTGTGTTAGACTTTCCAGGCTCTGTATATAAAGAAGATGCGCTATTTTATAAGCTAAAAGCTTTATCCAATTTAGCAATCAACAGTACAGAAATGAAAAAGAGGCAACGTTTAATAGAAGCAAAAGTTGCTTATGATGCCTTAAAAAAGAATTTTCCACAAACTAAATATGAAAAACAAGTGAATAGTTTAATGGAAAAGATAAATAACGAATTAGAAATTTATTCCAAATAATATACAATTTTATTATGAACATGAACGATTTAAAAAACTCAAAAGCTTCCGTTTCTACAGTAACAATCAATAAGAATCAATTTGATGCTCCCACCGGAAATATTTATGAAGCTATTTCAATCACTGCTAAAAGGGCAATTCAAATTAATTCTGATATCAAAAAAGAGTTGTTAGAAAAATTGGAAGAATTTGCTACCTACAGCGATAGTTTAGAGGAAGTATTTGAAAACAAAGAACAAATTGAAGTTTCTAAATTTTACGAAAAATTGCCAAAAGCACACGCGTTGGCCGTGAATGAGTGGTTAGAAGATAAAATATATTATAGAAATACAGAGAAAGATTTAAAGTAAAATGTTAAGCGGAAAAAATATTCTTTTAGGAATTACTGGAGGTATTGCCGCTTATAAAACAACTTTTTTGGTTCGCTTACTAGTAAAAGCTGGTGCTCAAGTTAAAGTAATTTTAACAGACAGTGCCAGCTCTTTTGTTTCTCCACTTACCCTGGCCACCTTATCAAAAAATGCAGTATTATCATCATTCGTACATCAAGATGAAAATAGTATTTCTTGGAACAATCATGTGGAACTCGGACTTTGGGCTGACTATATGCTAATTGCTCCTGCTACTGCAAATACGCTTTCTAAAATGGCGAATGGTAATTGCGATAATTTATTGTTGGCTACTTATTTATCAGCTAAATGTCCTGTTTTTTTTGCTCCAGCCATGGATTTGGATATGTATCAGCACCCTTCCACAAAAAACTCATTTAAAAAATTAACTTCTTTTGGTAATATTTTGATACCAGCAACTTCTGGCGAGTTGGCTAGTGGATTGCATGGCGAAGGTCGTATGGCAGAACCAGAAGATATTGTGGTATTTATCAAACATTATATCATTGAAGCATTACCCCTAAAAGGTAAAAAAGTATTGATTACCGCTGGTCCAACTTATGAGGCCATAGACCCCGTTAGGTTTATTGGCAATCATTCGTCTGGCTTAATGGGTTTTGAGTTAGCAAAAGCTGCCGCTAACTTAGGCGCTGAGGTGATCTTAATTTCAGGCCCATCGCATTTAGATCTGCAACATGATCTGGTACAATTAATACGTGTGGTTTCTGCCGATGAAATGTATGTCGAAGTTCACAAGCATTACAACTCGGTGGATATCGCTATTGCCGCTGCCGCGGTTGCCGATTACCGACCTAAATCAGTAGCCAAACAAAAAATTAAAAAATCTGAGGTTAGTTTTTCTATCGAATTCATAAAAAATAGAGATATTTTATTATCGATGGGAGTGCAGAAAAAAAATCAGTTTTTAGTTGGCTTTGCTTTAGAAACAGAAAATGAGGTCGAAAATGCCATCGGAAAGCTCAAAAAGAAGCATTTAGATGCCATTGTGCTCAATTCTTTAAATGACGATGGCGCAGGGTTTGCTAGCATAACAAATAAAATTTCATTCATAGATAAGAATTCTATAATAAAAACGTTTTCTTTAAAGACCAAAGCAGAAGTCGCTCTGGATATTATGAATGAAATAATAAAAAGAATACATGCCTAAGTATTTCTTGTACCTTCTTGTTTTTATACTTCCTTATTTTGCAGTAGCACAAGAAATTAATGCGGTAGTTACTGTAAATTCAGATCAAGTAAATCAGACCAATCAGCAGATATTTGCTACTTTAGAAAGGTCTTTGAACGATTTTGTAAATAAAACAAAATGGACCAATAGAAGCTATAAAGAGGTTGAAAAAGTAAATATCAGAATGTTTATTACGGTTACTGATTTTCAAAACGATAGGTTTAAAGCTACCATACAATTACAATCATCTAGGCCTGTTTACAATACTACTTACGAGAGTCCTGTTTTTAATTACAAAGACAATGAGTTTAATTTTGAATATACAGAGTTTCAACCCTTGGTATACAATGAAAATGTTTTTGAATCGAATTTGGTAAGCGTTATCGCTTATTATGCATATATTACTTTAGGAATTGATGCAGATACTTTTGAACTTGAAGGTGGAAACGATTTTTACCGAAAAGCACAAAATATAGTGACCCAGGCGCAAGGGGTAAGTTCCGCAGGTTGGAGCCAAGATGCCAGTGAAAGAACTCGTTTTGAGCTAGTGGATAATTTAATGTCGAACACTTTTAAGGAGTATAGAATAGCGATGTATAATTATCATAGAAAAGGCTTAGATATACTTGCAGATAATAATAGCACTGGAAAACAAGTAATTTCAGGAACCATGCGTTTACTAGAAACTTTGGTTAAAAGAAGGCCAAATGCCTTTTTAATTCAGACTTTTTTTGACGCAAAATTTGAAGAAATTCAGAATGTTTTTTCGGATGGTCCAAAGGTTGATGTGGTGCAGTTAAAAGAAATTTTAAACCGTGTAGCACCTTTATATTCCAAAACTTGGAATGCGATTACGTATTGAACTATAATGGATTGCTATTTTTCAAAAAGACTTTAAAAAGAGTTATTATTCTCAGCACAAACATTGTTTTTAAAATTCCTCAGCTTATCATTTAAATACTTTCAACTAAGGGAATATAATTTATCTTTGCGGAACTAAATACTTTTTAGATTTGCTAAACTCTCTTTCAATACAAAATTATGCTTTAATAGATCATTTAAATGTATCTTTTACTAGCGGTTTTACTATTATCACCGGTGAAACGGGTGCTGGAAAATCTATTTTATTAGGTGGTCTAGGCTTGGTTTTAGGAAACAGAGCTGACCTAAACTCGCTCAGAGATGAAACCAATAAATGTATTATTGAAGCTGTTTTTCAATTAGAAAAGTACGCTTTAAAGTCTTTTTTTGAGGAAAACGATTTAGATTATGAAACCAAAACCATTGTTCGTAGAGAAATATTACCAAGTGGTAAGTCAAGAGCTTTTATCAATGACTCTCCCGTAACGCTTGATGTATTATCACAGTTGGGTGATAGGTTGATTGATATTCATTCACAACATCAAACCTTACAACTGGCAGATAATGATTTCCAGCTTAAAGTAATTGATGCTTTGGCGGACAATAAGCCATTGTTATTGGTTTACACAGACCAACTTTTATCATATCAAAAAATAGAAAGAGCTTTAAAGCAGCTTTTAGCTTTTCAGCAAAACGCTAGTAAAGAATACGATTACAATAGTCATCTTTTAAAAGAATTGGAAGTAGCTCCTTTAAAAGAAGGAATTATTGAAGAACTAGAGGAGCTATATGAGCAGTTGAGTAATGTTGAAACTATTGTTGATCAACTCTCTAAAGGGCATCAATTATTAAATGATGACCAAGTTGGGATTATTACCTTAATGACTGAATTAAAGTTGGCCTCTGGTAAATTAGCGACCTACGGAAGTCAGTTTGCTACTTTAAACGAACGAATTATATCCGCTTTAATAGAAATTGATGATATTTCATCAGAGTTTGATGTATTACAAGAAAAAGCAGAAGCTAATCCTACGCTTTTAGAAGAAGTCAGTGGTAAACTCCAATTGCTATACAATCTTCAAAAAAAGCATAGTGCATCCAATATTGCAGAATTGATTGCGATAAGGGAAAGTTTATCCGAAAAAGTAAGCGCAACAGAAAATGTTGACTTAGATATTAAAAAAGCGACCCAAGAACTCGTCAGCAAAGAAAAAGAGTTAGACGCCACGGCTTTAAAAGTTCGAGAAAAACGTGCTAAAATTATTCCTGATTTACAAAAGCAGTTAGGTGAAAGTCTTTCTCAATTGGGAATGCCTAGTGCCACTTTTAAAATTGAAATACAAGCATCAAAATCATTTAATGCGAATGGTAAAGACGATTTGGTATTTCTTTTTGCGGCCAATAAGGGCTCTAATTATGGAGATTTAAAGAAAGTGGCATCTGGTGGGGAATTGTCAAGAATAATGTTGACTATAAAAGCTATTTTAGCGCGTTATGAGCAGTTACCAACCATGATGTTTGATGAAATTGATACCGGAGTTTCAGGCGAAATTTCGAATAAAATGGGCGATATTATGCAAGCAATGAGCAAAACAATGCAGGTTTTTTCCATTACGCATTTGCCTCAGGTGGCAGCAAAAGGAGCGAGTCATTTCAAAGTTTTTAAAGAGGAGGAAGGTATGGTTACCAATACCAAAATGAAAAAATTAACCAGCGAAGAAAGAGTTATAGAACTAGCAGAAATGCTTGGCGGTAAAAATATATCAGCTTCGGCATTAGCCCATGCCAAACAATTATTGAACTAATGTACTGGTTTAAAAGAAAAGAGTAGAAAACACAAATCCTGTAAATAACCATTCAAATTTTAATATCTTTGGAGCGTTATAATTGAATAAAAAAAACAAAAAATGTCATACAACCTATTAAAGGGAAAAAGGGGAATTATCTTTGGAGCATTAGATGAAAATTCTATCGCTTGGAAAACAGCAGAACGTGTTCACGAAGAAGGCGGTACCTTTGTATTAACAAATGCACCAATTGCCATGCGAATGGGACAAATTGATGTACTTGCTAAGAAAACGGGATCTCAAATAATTCCTGCCGATGCAACAAGTATTGAAGATTTACAAAATTTAGTAGAAAAGTCCACAGAAATTTTAGGTGGTAAGTTAGATTTTGTTCTGCATTCTATCGGCATGTCGGTGAACGTTCGTAAAGGCAAAGCTTATACGGATGAAAATTATGATTTTACAGCCAAAGGTTGGGATGTTTCTGCACTTTCATTTCATAAAGTATTGCAAACCTTGTACAAAGCCGATGCTATGAAGGAGTGGGGTAGTATTGTGGCATTAACCTATATGGCAGCCCAACGTACCTTTCCTGATTATAATGATATGGCTGATAATAAAGCCTATTTAGAGTCCATCGCGCGCAGTTTTGGCTATTTTTTTGGAAAAGAAAAAAATGTTAGGGTAAATACGATTTCTCAATCCCCTACACCAACAACCGCAGGTCAAGGAGTTAAAGGATTTGACGGCTTTATCAGTTATGCTGAAAAAATGTCGCCTTTGGGGAATGCCTCGGCCCAAGATTGCGCTGATTATACTATAAGTTTATTTTCAGATTTGACTAAAAAGGTAACCATGCAAAACCTATTTCACGACGGTGGTTTTTCAAACATGGGTGTTAGTCAAGAGGTTATTGAATATTTTTCTAAATAAAAATGATATATAAAAATCAAAAGCCATTCGAACTCTCGAGTGGTTTTTACGTTTGTAGTTATTGCCAATGAAATTATTTTTTTCTTTTATCATTCCCGTGTTTAACAGACCCAATGAAATTAAAGAATTGTTGGATAGTTTGTTGTTGCAAACCTATAGCGGCGCTTTTGAGGTTGTTATTGTAGAAGATGGCTCTACCATAAATTCTGAAGCTATCATTAAAACTTATACAAATAAATTAACACTTAGCTATTTTAAAAAAGACAATAGTGGTCCAGGCGATTCTCGTAATTATGGAATGAGAAGGGCAAAAGGTAATTATTTTATCGTGTTAGATTCTGACTGTATTTTACCGCCCCAATACCTGAGTGAGGTAAATATTGCCCTAGAAAATCAATATGTGGACTGTTTTGGCGGGCCAGATGCTGCACACGAATCGTTTACGCCTGTTCAAAAAGGAATTAATTATGCTATGACCTCTTTTTTCACCACAGGAGGTATCAGAGGTGGAAAAACGGCAGTGGACAAATTTCAGCCTAGAAGCTTTAATATGGGAATTTCTAAAATTGCATTTGAAGCTACTGGAGGTTATTGTAATATTCACCCAGGAGAAGACCCTGATTTAACCATAAGAATATGGAATGCAGGGTTTGAAACAAAATTAATAGCTGACGCCTATGTATATCATAAAAGACGTATAGATTGGCATAAATTTTATATTCAAGTCAATAAGTTTGGAATGGTGCGGCCTATTTTGAACCAATGGCATCCCGAAATAAGAAAAATTACCTATTGGTTCCCAAGCCTATTTTGTATCGGATTTCTTTTAGCATTATTCTTTTTAGCTTTAGGAGTAAGTTTTCTATTGTATTTTTACGTAGTTTACTTTTTAGTTTTATTTATAGATGCCACGCTTAAAAATAAAAGTTTAGCTATTGCCTTGTTAGCTATAGCAGCAGTTTGCATTCAGTTTATAGGGTATGGTTACGGATTCTTAAAATCAACAATTATGCTTAACTTTAATGCTAAAAAACCAGAAGAAATGTTTCCCAAGCTGTTCTTTAAACAAAATAATAGTATTCCATGAAGCGAATAAAAAGTGGACTGCAAAAACGGAAAATGAAAATCTTTTTACTTTTTCTTTTATGTTCGAGTTTGGCATGGTTTATATCAAAATTATCAGGAAATTATACGGGGAGAGCCGTTTTTGACATGAGCTATAAAAACATTCCTGATAGTTTGTTATTTGCAGGTGCATCACAACAAAAAATTGATGTTAAATTAAGAGCAAGTGGATTTGCTTTTTTAGGCTTTAATTTCAGAAATAAAAAGGTCGTCATAGATGTTTCAAAAATAAAAAAAGAGAAAGGTACTTATGTAGTTAAAAAAAAGGCATATCAATTTCAAATAGAAAAACAACTTCCTAAATCAATGGATTTGATTAGTATTTATAATGATGATGATATTACCTTAAAGCTACTTCCTTTAATAGAAAAGAAAATACCAGTTATTTCTATGCTTGAGCTTAGTTTAGATCAAAATTTTATGATAGAAGATTCTATTAAAATAAAACCTGATAGTATCTACGTTAGAGGGTCAAAAGAAGCTCTTGAGGGTTTAAAAAGTATTGAAACGGCATCAAATAAAATTGAAAATGTAGCGGCAAGTTTTTCTGAAATTTTGAAATTGACAATTCCTAAAACTTCGGAGAACATTACCTATTTAAGCAAAGAAGTAATGGTTTTTGGAAAAGTAGTTCGGTTTTCAGAAAAAGTTTTTGAGATACCAATTACAGTTACCAATGCACCAGAAAATTATGAAATTAAAATTTTTCCAGACGTAGCATCGGTTTTGTGTAAAGGACAGTTAGACAATTTAAAGAAAATAAGTCCATCAGAATTTAGTATTGAAGCAAATTATAATCCAAGTCAAGATAAAGAAAAACAGACCTTAGAATTAAGCTTAAAAAGTTTTCCAACTAATATAAACACCCCAAAACTTATGATAAGCGAGGTGCGCTATATTTTAAAAAGAAAATAATGGTCGTAGGTTTAACAGGTGGCATCGGTAGTGGTAAAAGCACAGTTGCTGGATATTTTTCTCAATTGGGTGTTCCTGTTTATATTTCAGATGAGCAGGCGAAAATACTAATGAAAACAAAAACGCTAAAAAAGCAAATTATAGCGCTTTTAGGGGAAGAGGCCTATAATGGTGAAGAATTAAACAGAAAAAGTATCGCAGACAAGGTTTTTAATAATTCCGATTTACTGGGCCAATTAAATGCTATTGTTCATCCTGCTGTTAAAAATAATTTTATTGCATGGAAAAAAAAACAAGATTATTCCTACGTAATTCAAGAAACGGCCATATTATTTGAAAACGGATCTGACGCCAATTATGATAAAATTATCTTAGTCACCGCACCGGAGGAAATAAGAATAGATAGGGTTGTAAAAAGAGATGCAATTGACGCAATAGAAGTGCAAGAAAGAATGGCAAATCAATGGGCAGATGAGGAAAAAGCAAAAAAATCAGATTTTATCATAAACAACATAAATTTAACTTTAACATTACAAAAAGTTCATGAAATTCATAAAAAACTTCTTAAAATATCAAGTTAAAAAAATTAATTTTAACATTTGTGTTAAGGTTAGGTTAAACGCATCCACTACTAACTGTTAAATTTCTAATTTTACCCATAAATGAATAAGCGTTTATTTATTCTATTGGTTGTTTTGATGAGCATTTCCTTAATAGGAATCATCTTCGTCCAAGGATATTGGATAAAACAATCTGTAGAAGATAAAGAAGAACAATTTTCAACGATGGCTACGGAAATTTTAAATTCCGTTACATCGAAAATTGAGAAAAGGGAGCTTGCGGATTACACCAATCAATTACTACGAATTAAAGATAGTATTGGGGGTCAAGCAAAGGCTCCAGATTTATTGAAGAATCTATTTTTTATAGAAAGAGATTTAACTTCTAATGAAATAACGTATTATTCGCATGGTATTTTAGAGGAAAATTATAGCGTACCCTCCACGTTCTTTGACAATAGCAGTATTGGTTCAAACAGAGATTCAACTTTGGTAAAGAATATCACAAGTATTCGCAATAAGGCAATTTTCAAAGAAGAATTTAGTTTAGACGGTAGGGCGTTATCCTTAACTCCAGTGCAAAAGCTTGAGAAAATTGGGGGATTAACGTCCATTGAAAAAGCCCTTTTTGAAGATGTTTTTAAGGAAAAGGCAAATATAAAGCCTGTACATACCAGAATTAGCAAACAGGAAATCGAGTTGCTACTCGGTCAAGAACTTAAAAATAGAAACATTGATACCGAATATGAATATAGTGTTTATAGCAAAGGATTGCCAACAAAAGTAAAATCTAGAAAGTTTAAGTTTTCTAAAAGTAAATTATACGCGTATCCTATTTTTAAAGATTTAGATGGGGAAAGTAATTTCACTTTATTGTTGACCTTCCCAGCAAAGAAAAAGTTTTTAATCAAGACGATTTTACCAATGGCCATTTTGTCTTTGTTATTTACTTTGGTAATTTTAGTAGCTTATACAAGTGCTATTTATCAGTTAATTAGGCAAAAACAAATTTCTGAGATAAAATCAGACTTTATAAATAACATGACGCATGAGTTTAAAACACCAATAGCTACTATTAATTTAGCAGTTGAGGCCATAAAGAACCCTAAAATAATTGATGATAAAGAAAAGGTGCATCGGTATCTTGACATGATTAAGGAAGAAAATAAGCGAATGCACGCTCAGGTTGAAAATGTACTACGGATATCAAAACTGGAAAAAAATCAGTTAGATATTACTAAGGATAGGGTAGATGTTCATGATATTATTCAGGATGCCATGGCACATGTGGAGTTGATAGTTGCGAATAGAGGTGGTTATATAAATTTGCATTTAGACTCAGAAAGCAGTGAAATTTTGGCCAGTGAGATGCACTTTACAAATGTGATTGTTAATATGCTGGATAATGCCATAAAATATTCACCAGAGGCACCTAAAATTGATGTTTACACAGAAGTAGCTAATAACAATGTCATCATAAAAATTAAAGATCAAGGAGCAGGAATGGGTAAAGCTGTTTTAAAGAAAGTTTTTGAAAAGTTTTACAGAGAGCATACAGGCAATATTCACAATGTAAAAGGACATGGTTTAGGGTTAGCTTATGTAAAAAAAATAGTTGAAGATCACCAGGGAGAAGTTTATGTGGAAAGCGAGAAAGGTAAAGGAAGTACTTTCTATGTAAAACTACCATTAATATAAAATAATAATTATGGAAACAGTAAATAAGAAAATTCTTTTAGTAGAGGATGATCCAAATTTTGGGATTGTACTTAAAGATTATTTGTCTATGAACGATTTTGATGTTGTTTTAGCCAAAAATGGAATGGAAGGCTTTGAAAAATTTAAAAAAGACACCTATGACATTTGCATCCTAGATGTGATGATGCCTTACAAAGATGGCTTTACTTTAGCCAAGGAAATAAGAGAAAAAAACGAGAATGTTCCGATTGTTTTTTTAACGGCTAAAACCATGAAAGAGGATGTTTTAAAAGGATATAAAGCTGGTGCAGACGACTACCTTAATAAACCTTTTGATTCAGAGGTTTTACTGATGAAACTTAGAGCAATATTGCAAAGAAAAGCATCAGGAACCTTGGCAGATAGTCGTAAGTTTGAATTTACAATAGGTAATTTTCAATTGAACTCTAAATTGCGTTTTTTAAAGTATAAAGAAGATGAGCCTATAAAATTATCCCCAAAAGAAAATGAGCTTTTACGCTTACTGGCTTTGCACGAAAACGATTTAATGCCAAGAGAATTGGCTTTAACTAAAATCTGGCGCGATGATAATTATTTTACATCTCGAAGTATGGATGTTTATATAGCCAAACTCAGAAAATATTTGAGAGTTGACGATACCGTTGAAATTTTAAATATTCATGGAGAAGGATTCAGACTTGTCGTAAAAACTAATGATTAAGTGTAAATAGTAAAATATTCACATTAAATGTATTAAAAGCCATTCGCAGTTCCGAATGGCTTTTTTTATACGAATAAATTAATGATGTAAACGCTAATAAAACCAGTTATGGCTAAAATGGTAGTCATTAAAGTCCAGGAACTAAAAGTCTGTTTTTCAGTGATTCTTAAATACTGACCCACCAACCAAAACCCACTATCGTTCACATGCGAAAAAATGCTAGCGCCTGATGCAATAGCAATTACTAAACAAGCCAATTTGGCATCATCATAATTTGTATTGACTAGTAAAGGCGCAACTAAACCAGCAGCGGTGATCATTGCCACGGTGGACGATCCTTGAATAATGCGTACAATCGCAGCACTAACAAAGGCAAAGGCCAATATGGGAAAACCAACATTTGTTAATGATGTTGCTAATAATTCGCCTGCACCCGTATTGGTTAAAACTTGTTTAAAAACACCACCAGCACCCGTTAATAAAATAATAGTGCCAGCTGGTTCTAAAGATTTACTTGTAATTTTAAATAATGTTTCTTTACTCACCTTTCTTTTTATTCCGAAAAAATACCAAGCTAACAGATTGGCAATAATTAAAGCTGTAAACGGATGCCCAACAAGTTCAATAAAATTAATGAGCCCTGCTGGAATAGCAGTAAATAATCCGCTGGTGATAAATGTGCTAAGGAGAATTAAAAAAATGGGAACGCTTATAATCCATAGCGTTATGCCGACATTAGGTAAAATATCAGTGCTGTTTTCTGCAATTTCTTCAGGAGCGTCAATATGTATTTTTTTAGCAATATACTTCCCAAATACCAATCCGCTTACCAAGGCTGTTGGGATACCTGCTAAAAAACCGATCAAAATTACCCAGCCCAATTTGGCACCTATAATTTCTGCTACGGCAATGGGGCCAGGCGTAGGCGGTATAAAAGCATGGGTAATTGCCAAACCAGCTAAAAGTGGAATAGCGTACAATAAAAGCGATTTTTTTGTTTTACGCTGTAAAGCATAAATCATGGGTACAAGAATAATAAAAGCGACATCAAAAAATACAGGAATAGCAATTAAAAAGCCTGATACCACCATGGCTAAAGGCGCATTTTTTAAACCAAATTTGGTGATCATAAAATTGGCAATGGTTTTGGCTCCGCCTGAGTATTCTAAAATAGCTCCAAACATAGCACCCAAACCTACCACCGTAGCCACAAAGCCCAAGGTACTGCCCATACCATCTTTTATGGTGTCAATAATTTCTTTAGCGTTTAAGCCCGCCAATAACCCAACCGCAATACTCCCAATTAATAAGGCGATAAAAGCATTTATTTTAAGCTGTAGAATTAAAAATAATAAGATGGCAATACCAATGGCAACAGCTAATAACAATTCACCTTCCAATTTTAAAGATGCTTTTTAATTTGAGTAAGAATTTCTTCTGGACTGCATTCAATATTTAAGATTATTACAGCTTCAGATTCATCCGGAATTTCTAAGGTGGCAAATTGTGATTTTAGTAAGTTCGTAGGCATAAAATGTTCTTTTCTATCCCCCATTCTTTCTAAAATCAGGTGGAATGAGCCTTGTAAAAATAGAAATAAATATAATTCTAAATGTTCTTTTAAGAGTATTCTATACTTTTTTTTAAGCGCGGAGCAGGCAATAACACATCCTTTTTTCTTGTTTTCATTGGCAATACTATTTAGTTTCAACAACCATTCTAGCCTATCGGCATCATTTAAAGGTTTTCCAGAGGCCATTTTTGCTACATTAGTTGGTGGATGGTAATCATCACCATCAAAAAAAGGAATATTGAATTCCTTGGCTACTAATTCCCCAATCGTAGTTTTGCCCGTTCCCGAAACACCCATCACAAAAAAGACAAAACCGGAATTATTATTCATTTGTGTTGTTTTTTATTTTCTCTAAAATCATGGGAACGGTTGCATTATGCGGCATCCAAATGGTGCTATCATTTTTTCTAAACCAAGTCAATTGTCGTTTTGCAAATCTTCGTGTGTTTTTTTTTATTTCGGAAATTGCAAATTCCAATGTGCACTTATCTTCAAAATACATAAACAATTCCTTATAACCAACAGTTTGCAAGGCATTTAAATGCTTGTAGGGTAGTAGTGTTTTTACTTCTTCTAATAGGCCTTCGTTCATCATTACATCTACTCTTTGGTTGATTTTATCATATATCAGTTCACGGTCAGCTTCAACCCCAACTGTAATTATTTTAAAAGGTCTTTTTGATTTTTTTTTGTCTAAAAATGAAGAATACGGCTTTCCTGTTCCAATACATATTTCTAAGGCCCTAATCAGTCGATGTGGATTTTGACTATCTACTTTTTTATAATAGCTAGGGTCTGTTAGTTTTAGTTCTTCTTGAAGTGCAATAATGCCTTCTTTTTCTAATTTGTCATTTAGGTTGATGCGTATTTCAGGATTTACTTCTGGAAAATTATCTAATCCCTTGGCAACGGCATCTATATAAAGACCGCTCCCACCCACCATAACTATCACTTCATTATTTTGGAATAATTTTTCTATTATAGCTATGGCATCACGTTCAAAATCCCCTACAGAATAAAGCTCTAAAATGCTTTTATGTTGAATAAAATAATGGGGAATAGTATATAATTCCTCTAGAGAAGGTACAGCAGTGCCTATCTTCATTTCTTTAAAAAACTGTCTTGAATCTGCTGAAATAATTGATGTTTGATATTCTTTAGCCAAAGCAATCGCTAATTTAGTTTTGCCGATAGCCGTGGGCCCAACAACTGAAATAAGCGTTTTTGCCATTATAATTTAGTTCCACAATTATAACAATGGGAGGCATCATCCCGATGACCCTCTTTAGCGCAACTAACACAAGCTTGTGTATTTGCATGAACATAAGTGCCATCTTTTGCGCCCAAACTTGTTCCTTTAGATTGTTTCCCAAACTCTACAGTAACAATGCCTGTTGGCACCGCAATTACGCCGTAACCTACCAACATAATGATCATCGCAATAAACTGACCTTGAGGCGTTATTGGTGCTATGTCGCCGTAACCAACAGTTGTTAAGGTTACAATAGTCCAATAAATACTTGTTGGAATACTTGTAAAACCAGCCTCTTCACTTTCTACTAAGTACATTAAAGTACCCAAAATTATCGAAACAATAGATACAGCAAGAAGGAAAACTATTATTTTCGCTCTGCTGGCTTTTAAGGCATTTTTTAATTGAGAGGCTTCTCCTAAAAAACGCACCAGTTTTAAAATTCTAAAAATACGTAATAATCTAAAAGCTCTTAAAGCCAATAACACCTGTGAACCTGCAAGAATATAGGATATGTAAAGTGGAATAGTGGAGAGTAAGTCTATAATACCATAAAAGCTAAAAATATATTTTGAAGGTTTTTTGATACTTATAATTCTAGCAATGTATTCAATTGTAAAAAAAATAGTGATGATCCATTCAAGCGTTAATAAAGTACTATGATATTTTTCATCTATTCCTTTAACGCTTTCCAGCATTACGAGAATTACGCTCATGATGATCAAAATAATTAAAATTATATCAAACCATTTCCCCATCGGAGTATCGGCTTCATATATAATTTCATGAATTTTATTTTTCCAATTCTTTGATGATTTTTCTGTTTCCAAGCTTTAGATGTTTAGATCAATTATATTTTTAACCCTTCTTTTTCTAAGGTATGTTTCTATAATATGATTGGTATTTGCGTTTCCATCCATAGGAGTAATAAGGGTTTCTAAAATTTTGGAATTATTAATTTGATAGTTTAATTCGCAAAATCCTATTCCTTGAAAGATACCATTTTTAATTAAAATAACACTTTTTTCGCCTAAAACTCGTCCTTTATCTACAATTACGATGCTTTTATCATTAAGGCTATATTCGGCTATGGCTAGTTGTACGCGTTGATTATAGCTTTCTGGATTTTCTTTTTGAATGCAAGCTCCTAAGCAAGTGCCTTCTTCATATTTTGAGCAATTCGCTTTGGCTTGTGAAAGTCCGTTCAACTTATTGCACAAATTGAACTTTACTTGTAGCGTATACAAAAAGTTTTCTGCTGCCACTAAACTATTAAAAGTACTTAGCCTTAGATGAATGCTATTGTTTAATTTTTCAGCCTTTAGCTGCAAATATCCTTGTTCATTTGGTATCGCATAAATCCCAACCGAAAATAATTTTCTTTTGTAATAGATATTATATTTAGGTTTGTGCCTTATTAACTCTTCATTTTCTTTTAAAAGTGCAATGAGTTCATTCCCTGTTTTTTCAAAAGTAACATTTTTAGTCTCTTTCTGAATTTTACGAGCGCTGTTTCCGCTATTGGTAAAATATTGATTAACTCTTTTTTTGATATTGCTACTTTTATTCAGTAGAATAATTTCAGCATCTTTATTGTGCATATAAAAAACACCAACTTCTGATGGTAATTCTTCAACAATATCTAATTGCCTAGGAGAAAGTTCACCTAGCGTTTCAGCTTTTATAACCGTTTTAATGATGGTTTTATCTAAGTCTTTTGATAGTAGTAGTTTAAATAATTTTAGGGTAGCCAAAGCATCGCCATTGGCCCTATGCCGATCACTTACTGGAATGCCTAATGAGCGCACTAATTTACCCAAACTGTACGATTCTGCATCAGGTAATAATTTTTGAGCGAGTTCGACCGTACAAATAGTTCTACGCTCGTAATTATAGCCGAGTCGTCTGAACTCGGTTCTTAAAATTCGATAATCGAACTGAGCGTTATGGGCAATTATTACGGTGTCTTCCGTAATTTCGATGATGCGTTTGGCAACTTCATAAAACTTAGGCGCGGTAGTCAGCATTTTGTTGCTAATGCCAGTAAGGTTTACCACAAAAGGTTGAATTTCTTTTTCAGGATTTACCAAACTAATAAACTGATCGACTACTTCAAGACCATCAAATTTATAAATGGCTATTTCAGTAATACCCTCTTCATTGTATTTTCCTCCGGTGGTTTCAATATCTAATACAGTGTACATCAAATTTATTAGGAATTCTATGATCTGTTTTAAGGACAGATAGGTTTAATAATTTTGCCAAAGATACCTTTTAGCTTATAAGGAATCTACTCAGAACTAATTTTTATCTACTCCCAAAAATACTGCTGCCAATCCTAATCATAGTACTGCCTTCTTCTATAGCGATTTTGTAATCGCCACTCATCCCCATCGATAAAATTGTTAGTGTAGAAAGTTTTATTTTTCCAGTATCAAAAAGCGATTTTAAAAATTGAAATTCTCCACGCACCTGAGCCTCATTATCTGTAAAAGTTGCCATTCCCATCAATCCTACTACCTTTATGTACTTCAAATTTTTAAAATCATCACTACTCAAAATATCTAAGAGTTCAACTTCGTCTAATCCAAATTTAGTATCTTCTTTGGCGATATGTATTTGCAACAAACATGGAATTACTCGATCGAATTTTTTCGCTTGCTTGTTGATTTCTTTTAGTAACTTAAAACTATCAACTCCATGAATTAGGCTAACATATTCCGCCATGTATTTTACCTTATTGGTTTGAACGTGACCAATCATGTGCCATTCCATATCTTTAGGTAAATCTCCCCATTTCTGAGTCATTTCTTGCACCTTATTTTCTCCAAATATACGCTGATCCGCTTCGTAGGCTTCTAATAAATCAGCATTTGGTTTCGTTTTTGAAACAGCAACTAAGCTTACGTTTTTGGGAATAGTAGCTTTAATTTTATTTAAGTTGTCTTTTATGGACATGTTCTATTTTTATTTGTTCGTTGTTCGTTTTTCGGTGATGGTTGTTCGTAGATGGTTCAGTTTGGAGTATTAGATTTTTTGGGTAGTTTAAATGTAAGTTAGTTAAATAGTGATTTAGTTTCATTGGTTCAATTTGCATTTTAGCCTTTTTTTGATTGCCTAATTCGATAAATCTCTCGGAACAGGAAAATTTGGATTTACATAATCAAAGTCTTCTTCCCTTAGGGAATCAAATTTTCTATGCCTTAAGAGTATTTCTATTAATATTCCTTTTTTATGGACAAAACTCAACCCGAAATTTTAAACTTTAGACTTTTTTAAATAAGAAACAAATTTTCCCAAAACCCAACACCCAGCACCCAAAATCACCTCATAATCCCATTCGGAAAAACAACAGGACTTTCAAATCCGTTTTTACCGACGGCTGAAATACCGAAAAAATAATTATCAATCACTATTCCTTCCAAAGTAAAACTGGTTACGTCACCTACGGATCTGCTATAATCCCAAGTAGGTGATGTGGTGTCTCGCCAATAAATTTTATAACCGATAGCGCCATCTACTTTTGACCATTCAAATTTTGCGGAGGGTTCAACTATACCGCCTATTTTTAGTTCTTTTGGAGCTGGAGGTGCCCACGCTATAGAGGCTAAATTAATGGCATTTACGGCGGTTAATTTTTTTGCGTATTCAAAATTTACATGTTCTAAAACATCGCCATAAGCAATGCCGTTTTCGGTTCTAATATCTTGATGTTGTTGGGTATAGTTTTCATGTGTTTCCATAATACGTATTCCTGCGAAACCAGCATCGTTAAAAGGGCGATGGTGTCCGCCACGACCAAAACGGTCTAAGCGATAAATCATCATCGGGTTCATTTCTGGCATATAAGTTTTTACGGTTTTATGTACATAACGGGCTAATTGTCTTGAAATACCATCTACCTCGCCACCATAAAACCGACGCATTTGTCTTTCTTTATCCGTTTCTGTGGCTGGTACAGGTTCAGAGAAAATTCTGAAATCACGATTGCTGATTACGCCGTTTACGCCTTTGATATTCCCAATCATATCATTGTTTAAAATTCCGATAATATCCCAACCTTTTTCTTTGGCATATTTGGTTAAGCCGCCACCGCCAAAAAGGCCTTGTTCTTCTCCTGAGAGACCCACGTAAATAAGGCTATTTTCAAATTGGTATTTTGATAAAACACGTGCCGCTTCAATAGTGCCTGCCATACCGCTAGCGTTATCATTGGCACCAGGAGCATCAGTAGTAAAATCCATCGTATCGCTTGCTCTAGAATCTATATCACCGCTCATAATAATGTATCGGTTAGGGTATTTTGTACCTTTTTGAATGGCAACCACATTGACCACCCAAGCATCTTTTGGGATGCGAGAACCCATATCCGTCGTTACCAAATCTTTTTGATAAAAAACGTTTAAACAATTTTTACAATCTTTAGATATTTGTTCGAATTCTGATTTTATCCAACGGCGGGCAGCACCTATTCCACGTGTGTCAGAAACTGTATCACTAAAGGTATTTCTTGTGCCAAATTCTGTGAGTATGGTGATATTTTTTTGAATCCGATCAGCAGAAACGGCATCAATTATTGCATAAATACGGTCATCGGTTTGTGCTAAAGCTAACGATGTAGTTAATAAAACAAATACAAATAATAATTTTTTCATAGAATTTTTAAATTTTAATACTGATTTGGAGCTCTTAGATTCAAGTAATAAATGCAACAGCTTGCTGTTGTGAAAAAAGCCGAGACCCTAGTTTTGGCCCTAGGGCCAAAACTAGGGTCTCGGCGGCGAAAAAAAATCTTCATACTTTCGGGTTGCAAAACTCAAAAAAATATGTCGCATTTAACGTTGTCCCAAAGGTATGAAATTTCTATTCTCAATAAGCAGAAGCTCTCTAAGTCAATTATAGCAGAAAGGATTGGGAAGGATAAATCAACAATTTATAGAGAATTAAAAAGAAATTCAGATGGTCGTGGCGGACAATATAAGGCGGAACTAGCTCAAAGAAAGTGTGAGTCGCGACATATTGAGAAAAATAAGAAAGAAGCCTTTACAAGCAGTATAAAAGCTTTTGTAATAGATTATTTAGAACAAGATTACAGTCCAGAGCAAATAGTTGGTTATGCAAAGAGATTAAGCAAACCATGTGTGTCAGTGGAACGCATATATCAGTTTGTCTGGAAAGATAAAAAGAAAGGAGGTTTACTCTACAAACACCTAAGAACAAAGG